>SXGT01160801.1_pt1 | contig 53192 bp, 47 predicted proteins | sample 3176221 | NCBI WGS metagenome assembly SXGT01 (sample SAMN11356862, study PRJNA531348) | freshwater metagenome | isolation source: freshwater sample F1-120 | place: China: Fuxian Lake, Yuxi | collected 2017-12-25
ATCAGCGCCGAATGGTTGCAGAGTTACAATGAAGAGCGGCCCCATGACGCGTTAGCGGGGTTGCCGCCCGCCATGTATCGGGCCAACCTTGAGACCAGAAGTTCTCCTCTGGAAGTGTCTCCTTGACGGGGGAGCTTACGCCTGGAGCAAGCGGAGTCCTGACTGGCAAACACCTAGCAATTCGCCCCAACAATGGCTAAGATTCATCGCCATGCGCTTCATAGCCTGGTGCACCGAACGGTCGATCGCGCTGCTACGTATTCAACCGAAGAGACCGGATCAGAACGCCTTCATCGAACGCTATAATCTGACCTATCAAACAGAAGCGCTCAATGCCCATCGTTAGAGTTCGCATCTATGGAAAAAACGCAGTAGGCTGAAGTTCAAACTGCAGCCACACGGCAAACTCGTGGGGATCATGTGTGATCACCAGAATCACCAGGAAACTGGAAAGATTTCCGATAACGTTGGAAACATCAGTTTTGCTCTGCAGATCGAGCCCAGCCATGATCTCATCAAGGATCAAAATATCTGGCCTCGCCATAAGCGCTTGTGCAATGCCCAGTCGCCGCCGCTCCCCTCCCGATAGCGACCGTCCTGCCTCCATAATCATGGCGTCCAATCCGCCCATCGCTTTCACAAACATCGAGGCACCAACCCTCTCCAAACATTCCCACACCATCTCATCAAGAGTCTCTGCATCACCGACGAGATTCTGGCGAATGGTTCCGTGAAAGAGATGAATATCCTGAGTAACATATCCAATCTTTGCCTTATACTGTTGACTCTCATACTCTTTTCCTGATTCACCAACATAGGAAATGGCACCTTGCGAGGGCAGATATAGCCCCGCCAACAAATTCGCGAGTGTGGTCTTGCCACTCCCTGATGCCCCTCGAACCACCAACGGGCCTCCTAGCTCCACATCAAAATTAATCCCATGGATAGACGCCTTTCCATTGTATTGGTAGCTCACGTTTCTAAAATGTGCGGCGATGACCTTCTCGCCTATCTGCCGTTTGGGATGCTCCCCTGGAGTCCTCAGGACCTCTGCTACCGGTCCCAAACTCCCACACAATCTTGTCAAGTTCCCCCACGATGCCATAAACCCATTTAGCTGTGTCGCTGCGCGAACCCCAACCACTCCAATACTGGCAAAAAGATGGGCTGACTCTACGAGCGGCTGCCCCTCTAGCCAAGACCACGCATAAAAAGCCGCTAACGCAAGAGCCGGCAGGGCAAGATCAATGGCAGATACTGCGGCTTGACAGTGCCCCATGGCAATCTCATTCGAAGAAAAATCACGTTGCCGACGAAGGCCTTCTTCCAGATGTCGCTGCGCTTGACCTCCAACCTTGATCTGGAATAGACCAGACAGACGCTCGCTCACATCTGCTGAGAATCCCTGACGTACTGCCGTTAGTCGTTGAGATAGGCGAGACTGCACCGAAAATACTACCCGCAACAAGAGCATCATTGGGATTCCCACCATCAGCAGGGCAATCGTTAGACTGACATTGAGGGCGAATGCCATGAATATCAGAACCACTGTCGTGAGTGCATAGTAAATAAGCCTAACCCCGGAGAACATATATTTGGCAACCGCCCCAGCCTCTTCAGTTACTGCTCCCAGTCGCTGTCCGACCCTCATGTCCCGCAATGACTCCCAATCGCCAAGCAACAGCCGTTTGAACGCTGTTTCTTGAATGCCTCTCCGCACATAAGCCAGAGTATGGCCATCCATCGAAATCACCACCGAATAAACAACCATTCTTATGAGAAACAAACCAGCCACTAGAAACAGCAGATTGCCTCGCTCTGGCGCGTACCCAAAATTTACCAGAATATTATTAGCCAACTCCACTGGTCCATCTGATCCCTGGGGGACCGTCCCGGATGTTAAAAGATCAACTAATAAGATAAGACTTGCTCCGTCCAGACAGGCATTGAACAGTGTCGCAATGTAATAGCTAGCAAGGAAGATAGCGACTCGCGAGGAAAGAAGCCGACATTCTGCGACAATATAGCGCGCTTCAATTAACTTGATACTTCCCATACTCATCAATTAAATGTAGCCCCATTCGCCCTGGCAGAATGCCCCCGCCTTAAATGAAGAACGATGCGCTCGATATGCGGCGAGAAAAAGGCCATCCAATGCGCCACGGGGCCGTTTTTCGTTGCGACTTCGCACCCATTTCGCACTGATATCGCGCACCTTCACCCAGGATTCAAATACATAAACATTCGGCACATCCGCCCGATAATTCCAACTATATTGCTCGATAGCAAACGAACTTATCCTTAAAACCTGGCAGACATACCGATCATATTTATTGAACATCGAGCTTCCTAAAAAGTGCTCTGATACGTGTATTGCCAGGATCATATTCCACCAGATCCGAAACATACTCCTTACGAGTTTTCTCCCAGCCAGCATCGCTTGCACAGGCTACATAGTCTAAAACTCTTTCAAATTCGCCCTCATCGTCACGATTAGTCCAAAATGGCCCGCTATCTGGCAATTTTTTGGGCCACCCGAATTTCGCGCCAGTATCACTTAATAAGTCTGACCTGACGGCAAAAACACCCGTTCTTTTTCCGCGAGCAAGAGATTCATAAATAAGAGTTGAGTCAATGCCAACAACAAACTCTGCGCAATCAATGACCCTATAACTTCCACAGCCGTCTACCCTCGGCAGAAACTCCCACTCCCTGTCCGCAATCAACTCATCAAAGAACCTGCATTCCTCACCTGGCGAATCAAGGCTTCGTCCACATATCTGAAGAACGAAGTCCTTTTCGCCACAATAATCGGCAAGAAATTTAATCACTTTTCTTTCCGCAGAATAAAACCTCTCCCAAGTTATCATCCTGCCATTAACACTTACGAAACACGCTTGACTTGCCCCACCGGGCGGCGGACTATATTGCGATATAAACACAAGCGTTCGCGCCTGCTTGAGCTCATCAATCTGGCACTGATTATTCCTAACACTACCAACCGGAATAACTTGCCCCTTAACATATTCGCGATACTTCTCACCAATTGCGACACCAAAGGTGAGCATGTAATCAACCTGGTACGGTTTATGTATCGGATTATCCTTTAAATACCCAAAAACATCACTCGTCTCGCCTCGCCAGCCATTTTGCAAGAAAATCGTCAACACGTCTCTACTGGAATGCTTCAGCCCATAAAAACACGGAGCATTATCAATAAAAGTTACTACGACCGACGGGTTCACAATGGCAATATATGCATTTGCGTAACTGACGCTGGATAAATCCATAGCAAGAGCACACTTTAGCAATACATAAATATTGACACTCTCCCCTCGCACGTCCAATATTTCAGCATTATCTTCATTAATAAACCCGAACAAAACATCGGAGCCACATCGATCATAGATCAATATTTTTGCTTTTTTAGGTTTACGCCATATTTTCCTCGCGCGCCATACCAAAACGAGTCTTCCGCGCAAAGCCGAAATATGAGAGAGATACCTCTCTAACATTAACACCCTCAAATCAGCAAAAACCGATCTAAGACCCTCATCCCGACACTTGCGCTTTTCTCGGGATGGAACTGGCACCCATAAACATTTCCCTTTCGAACCGCAGCAGAAACTCTCCGACCATTGTAGAAATAATCAGCAAGCCGATGCCCGTCGTTCTCGGGCACCACTTCGTACGAATGCACCAAATAGGCAGAATCACCAGGCTCAATGCCCGCGAGAATAGTTCCGCCCCAATCTACCTCTCGAGCTGGCTGCTCCAGCCCTGCCCAGCCCACGTATGGTATTTTGTGCGGAATTCCGCCTTTGCCAGTGCGGGGAATCGCCGTAACTCGTCCTGGTATTATACCAAGGCCTTCATGCTCACCAAATTCCTCGCTGACGGTAGCCAACATCTGCATGCCCAGACAGATCCCCAACAACGGCTTGCCTGAATCGGCGAACTCCAAAACTACCTTGTTGAGTCCTCGATCAATCAATCCCCGCATGCCGTTAGCAAAAGCGCCGACACCTGGCAACACAAGTCGCAACGCCGAGAGCAACGTTTCGGGGTCTTCTGATACAGTGACGATTGCCCCGCAATGCTCGAAAGCTCTTCGGACGCTCAATAGATTGCCCGCACCATAGTCAACAATAGCAACGTCTACGCTCATGCGACTCGCCTAACTTCAATCCCAGCCGTGGTTGCAAATCTCCTGATCTCCGATATCGTAGCGCGGTTATAGTGAAGGATATCGGCCATAGCGACCGCATCCGCATGGCCGTGGCGTACTACATCGACTAAGTTCTCGGCCGAACCCATACCACCGCTGGCGATGACTGGCACACTTACGGCATCCGAGACTGCGCGCACCAATTCACAGTCAAAGCCTTTACGCGTCCCCTCTTGATCTATAGAAGTAAGCAAAATCTCACCCGCCCCTAACTCCACCCCACGGCGAGCCCACGCGACTACATCAAGGCCCGTACGCTCACGGCCATTATCGGTATAAACCTCCCAGCAATCCTTCCCTTGGCGTTGGGCTTCAATCGACAAAACCACACACTGAGAACCAAAGATATGGGCGACTTCGCTGATCAACTCGGGGCGCTGCACAGCGGCGGTGTTGACCGCCACCTTATCCGCACCTGCACGCAAAATTTCACGTACATCATCTACCGACCGTAGGCCGCCCCCAACGGTTAGTGGGACGAATACATCATGAGCCGTCCGCCGCACGATGTCGTGCAAGCTATTGCGGCCATACAGACTTGCAACGATATCCATATAGACCAGCTCATCAGCACCTTGCTTGTAGTAGCGCCGTGCGTATTCCTGCGGATCACCCATCACGCGAAACCCTTCAAGGTGAATCCCCTTGATGAGATTGGGCCCCTTGATGTCGAGGCGGGCGATTAGACGGATACCCGACATCTATCGACCTTCCTGGCGCCAAACTGTGTGCCGCAGCTTCCACTCACCGTTCTCATACTTCCAGAGGTGCGACGAGCGAAAGGTGTCTGCCAGATGCATAAAATAGGCACGATCCATAATTGGCTGCTCGAACATCGTTGAGGCCTGAGGGAAATCTTTAGCAGGAATACTCAGATACTGGAATATTTCTTCAGCAAAACGCTCAGGAAACTCTCCATCAAATCGTTCGACCAACGCTACGCCTTCATCTCGAGTAATGTCTCCTGAACGGATTTCCTGCGCCGCGTCGTAAGTTGCACGTCCGATGCCAAATTTTACGTAGGTGGTGTAATAATGAAAGTCGTCGATGCGGTCATCTATACTGTTGTACTTACTATAAGTTCCCGGTGTCCGCTCTGGTGAAGCCTGAAAACCGCCGTTCTCAACCGCATAATAGTAACAACCCTGCGGATGCCATTTCAGATAGTAGCCAAGATAGTGAACCTCTATTTTCTGAGCTTCGATCTGTGCCGGATCGGCTGGCAAATAAGGCTGCAACTCGTGGTCGTCGACGCCAAAATGAGTCTTGAGGTCAGCAACGGATGTACCGCCAAGGTATATTTGAGATCTGTCGGCGGCGGTGAAATATGACCAATCCCGCTTAGCAGAATTTGAGTCGGCGATCGGATTCCCATACTCGGCTTCGCTTTCGCCGTAAAAAACAAGCGGGATTTTATGCAATAAGGCCATTGTTGGCGCCAGCGCCTTTTGCCCAAACATAAATGCCTGGAAGGGGTGGAACAAATTCTCCACTGCCAGCCTAGTCAACAAACGGTGCACCCGTCCATTTGGCGTATGCAGAAAATTATCGAACCCAGCATGAATCCAACTTTGAAAATTGCGCCAACCCCAATCGGTATAAATATGAGGAGCCCAGGTTACCGTCAGAGGGTGCATGCCGTATTTATATTTCAGCATGTGTGCAGCATAGAAGCTGTCCTTACCGCCAGAGCCTGGCACGACGCAATCGTAAGACCCGCCCTTGCTACGGTGTCGATCACAGAGCTCCCGCAATTGAGCTTCACGCTCCGTCCAATTGATTTCTTTTTTGCGGCCGGCTACCCGGCAGGCATCGCAGATACCATGCTTGTCAAAATGAATAGTTTTCTTCTTACTATCTTTCGTATGAGTATATTCAACAGCTGAATTAGGCCGCTGATTTGAAATCACGCAACTCTTACAGAATACAATTTCCGCTGGAAGGCCGTACCTTGGCTCAAAGGGGCCATTATCTTCCTTGAATGGTTCAATACCGAACGGGCGTCGACGGGGATAATTATGCATACTCATTCTCGCTTTATTGGAGGAGGGCTGAAAGAAATTTAAAATCTGCCTCGGTATCAATGTCTAGCGAGCGCTCCGCTGGCATCTCATAGGCAACTGTACTTGACGCCATGAAGGTCTTCTGCTTCACCAACCAAAACGTGCTAGCCACATAGACAGCTCCATTCAACGCGTAAGATTTAGGCAAATCCTGTCGGCGCCCAATCAGTGGCTTCTCGATAATTGGATACAGGCGGGACTCCCTCTGAAAGTACATCCAGAATGGACTCTGCTGTGTCTCGCAGACCGACACACAGGCTGGAGCGTCCAACTCAATACACTTTTTCAGCGCCCCATCAATATCATCTGCCGTTCGTAGAGGAGAAGTGGGTTGAAGCAACACAACCCAGTCATAACCAGAACATCGGCCCAATGCGTCCAGCACTACGTCAACACCGGGAGTGTCGTCTGCAGCCAAACCTGCTTCGCGCTTGAAGGGGACCTCGCACCCGTAGCTCTTAGCGACTTCAAGAATTGCATCGTCATCGGACGAGAGGATACAGCGATCCAGATACTTCGAAGCGTGCGCAGCCTTAATAGTCCAAGCAATTAACGGCTTGCCACCCACTACGCGAATATTCTTTCCAGGAACAGCTTTAGACCCGCCTCGCGCAGTAATTACACCAAGCACTGTTTGGCCATTGATCATTGGGGAGTCCGCCCCCACTCTCGCTGCGCTCGCTCAAACTCTTCCAACCGCCCAATATCCAGCCAGTATTCGCGTAGCGGATATGCAGCAGCAGTCTTTCCTGCAGCGACGAGGTGTTCAAACAGGGTAGGCATGTCAAAGAATGTCTCCGCTGGCAGATAATCCAGCGCTTCTGGTGACAGCACGTAAATACCGGCGTTGACGAAAAATCTCTGCACCGGCTTTTCCTCAATAGCTTCGATGTGCGCGCCACTAAGCCGCACCACACCGTAAGGAACCTGGAAGTCATATTCACGCACGGCCATTGTGGCAATGGCGCCCTGAGCATTGTGAAACTGCAGCAAATTATCGTAGTTAGTACGTGTAAGCAGGTCGCCATTCATCACGACGATCGGAGCGGTCGGTTTTTCGGGCAACAATGACAACGCGCCAGCGGTGCCAAGGCGAGTACTTTCATGCAAGTAGGCTACCTGCACACCCCAGCGTTCCCCCCCACCAAAGTGATTGCGGACCATCTCGGCCCTGTAGTTAACGGATAAGAAAATATGCTTGAAGCCCTGTTCGGCAAAGCTCTCAAGAATAGATTCAAGAATCGGCTTGCCACCCACCGACAATAGCGGCTTAGGACACTCGTCGGTAAGCGGTTGCAGACGCGTACCCAGACCACCAGCCATCAGCACAACCCAATTGGGACGTTCAATAGCACCGATGAGTTCATCGAGAGTCACCAGGCCAACAACACGGCCACCATCATCTACCAGAGGTAGATGATGAAGTACTTTTCGGCGCATAAGCCCTAGCATCTCGTCACGGGGAGTAGATGCCCCAACGGTTGTCGGCATGACAGTCATTATCGCTGAAACAGGAACTTGAAGTCCTTTGCCTGCCAAAATGGCTCGGCGGATATTCCCGTCCGTCAAGACACCGAGCAAAGAATCGTCAGATGCCACCACCAGCGCCACCTGCAGTCCCGATGCATCAACCTTGGCGATCACAGCACCCAACGATGTTTCTGGCGAAACAACCACATCCTTCCAATTTTGCATTACTTGGCCATTCCAATCTTGACTGCGGGATTACCTGCGACGATCCATCCGTCAGGAACACTTTTGATGACAACGGAACCGGCACCAATTACAGCACTTGCACCGATCACTATTCCAGGCAGCACAACTACTCCCACGCCAATGAAGGCTGAATCTCCCACCTCTACATCCCCACTCAACACAACACCAGGTGCAACAAAGGCATGAGCGCCAACGATACAGTCGTGATCGATGCTGGCCCGAGTATTAATTACCGTATTAACTCCGATCTGGACCCGGCTCTGCAAAACTGCCCCCGCCATGATTTGCGAACTTTCGCCCAAGTAGCACTCTCGCCCGATCACTGAAGAAGAATGTCGCACCACATCAAATGAAAAACCACGCGACTTTAGGTCTTCAAACAATTTCCTTCGACTACGCACGCATGAGTTGGCTCCTAAACCATTGATGAGCAACGCATCGGTCGGCGCAATCCGATCTAAAAATTCATCGCCGCCCATGACGGATACGCCGAACACTGGGCTTCCAACTTTCAGCCCAGGATCAATCACACCGGCAACGTTTACACCACATGACAGTAACGCATCCAAAACAACTCGGCCATGCCCACCGCCACCAAGTAAATAAACTTGCTTAGACATCTAGTGCTTCGTCAGCCTTATACGCGCGAATTGCTCGCTGCCCTAAGATTTGCCAATAGGCAAATGGGCTCACACCCGCCCCAGACCGTTTACACACAAGGTTCTCTTCCGTAAACACCTCACCCAACTTTATCGCCCTCGCTGCCACCAGAATCTTACGAGCAACATCACGATTCTTCCTTTCAGATACGGTCGGTCGCTTGACGCCATCACCCAAGGCTTGCGCAATCTCGCGGATCTGGCGGACAAGCTCACACAACTCACCTGGCTCAAGCGAGGCCTTGTGATCCGGGCCTGGCAGATTGCGATCCAGGGTAAAATGTTTTTCGATCACTCGTGCTCCACAGGCCACAGCAGCCAGCGAAATATGAATCCCCGTCGTGTGATCCGAGTAGCCCACCGGTAGCCCAAACGCCTCACTCAGGGTGTTCATGGCGCGCAAATTCACTTCACCGTAGGGCGCTGGATATTCAGTCGTGCAGTGAAGCAACGTCACACGATCCCGCAGAGCTCGCTGACCCGCGCTAGAGGCAAAAGCCTGCTCAAAGTCTCCGATTTGTGGTTTAACCTCACCTGGCGCAATACACCCAAACGCCAATACACCCAAAGCCGCCTCCACCTCCCCCAATGTGCTCATGCCAGTAGAGAGAATCACTCGCTGCGCAGTCCTCGCGATGGCAAGTAAAAAAGGGGCGTTGGTAATCTCCCCGGACGGAATCTTGATGACCTGTAGCTTACATCGTTCGGTGAGAAGGTGCAGACTCGGCACATCGAAAGGGGTGGACAAAAATGCAATGCCGCGCGCTTGAGCATGAGCCATTAATGTCTCATGATCGGACCCGGTCAATTCGAGCCTTCGAATCATCTCGAACTGGCTTTCGGACTGATCAGTCGCGCGAGCTTGATATTCCGCTTTAGGAGTATTGCGGGTGACTAGGTGCTCAGAGAGAAACGTTTGGAACTTGACCGCATCCACACCGGCTTCAGCAGCAACGTCAATCAACTGTCCAGCAAGACTCAGATCACCGTTATGATTAACACCCGCTTCGGCGATGATGAATGTTGGCTTGTCAGTGTGCATGATCGATGTCAAAAAATACTTTCCGTATCTGAAGTGCACCCGCCTTGAGAGTGTCTTTGATTTGCCGGCTAACCTCGCCGGAACCATAAAGAGACTTCGTAGACGACAGTCCTGCACGGAACTCTTCCGAAAGCGCCTTATTTATTGCGACAATGATCGATTCACTTTCCTCCGAAGCATCAATAACACTCGACGCTTTCAGCCTCCCATTTTGACGATCGCCAATATTCACCGATGCCCTTTTGATAATAGGCGCTTCAATGAGCGCGCTCGAGGAGTTACCGAGGATCACATCCGACTCTCGCATCAAGCTCAAATACCGCTGTTGCCCCAACGAAACAAAGGCCCTGGCTCGGCACTTATTTGCCGCAACCCACTGATCCAGCCCCTCGATCAACACGCGTCCACCCGCGTCTGCGTTTGGGTACGTAAAGATGACGGTTGCCTCAGGAAAATCATCCAATGCAGCAAGCAACGCGTTCATCGCTTCGACAGGCTTTTGCTGACCCAAGGTTGCGGGGTGGTAGGTAACCAAAAAGACTAGAGGGCCAAGCTTGACTTCCAATGACTTTTCTAAAGAAGACCTATCCATCCACTCAATACGCTGAAGACGATCTAGTCCAGGTGCACCAAAATTGAACACACGATCGGGTGATTCCCCCAGTTGAATAACTCTCCTCCGATAGGCATCTGCAGCCACGAAATGCCACTGCGCCATTTTTGTAACCGCATGCCGAATACCCTCATCGTAGGCGCCTTCGGTCCTCTCCCCTCCATGGATGTGCGCAATGGGAACCCGTGCCACCATCGCCGCCTGAGCCGCTGCCAGAATCTCAACCCGATCACCTAGCACGACAAGGATATCAGGCTTTAGGCTGTCCAATGCATCAGCAAAGCCGATAACACCTACGCCTATGGACTTAGCAATACCCACATTCGAATCGGACGAAAGCAACATCTCAACTTTAGCATCGATAGCGAAACCATCGGCTTCGATCTGCAGATAGGTCAATCCAAATTCAGGCGAAAGATGCATGCCGGTCACGATGATCTGCAATTGCAGATCGACATCCGCATCGATCTCCTTCATTAGACAATAGAGCAATCCGTATTCTGCGCGGGTGCCTGTCACTACACAAATTTTTCGCTTGATGGTCATAACAACTGCCTTGCCAGCTTAGCACTACTAGGCAGGTTGATCAGGCTAGACTCTAACTGCTCTGCCACTGGCAGCGGAGCGCGCGGACAGTCAGCATACATGGGGAGCTTATGCAAGAGCGTCCATGCCGGTCGGCACTGATAGCCGTTATCATTAGCGACAGCAAGTGCCCGGTCGCGAGCATTTGTGCCTGGCTGCTCCAAACGCACTGAATTGAGCCAGTAATTGCTTCGACATCCTGCAGGCTCAGGTACGAATCGAATACCAATAAGACCACGACACGCTGATTGATACCGCGCCGCCAGCTCGCGCTTGCGCACCAGGAAATCTGGCAGGCGCTCCATCTGCGCGCAGCCTAACGCTGCATTCAGATTAGGGAGGCGATAGTTCCACGCAACCTCATCATGGGAAAACTCCCAGCGGTGGAGCCGCTTGGCCGTGGTTGTGAGATGCTTGGCATGTCGTGCCAGATCAGTATCGTTAGTCAGCATGGCGCCACCGCCGCCTGTCGTAATGATTTTATTGCCATTAAAGCTGAACGTACCAAACTTTCCAAATGTGCCGGTGTGCTGCCCCTGATAGGTACTGCCCAGCGACTCAGCGGAATCCTCCACCACAAGCAATTTATAGCGATTAGCAACCTCCATCAAGGACACCATATCAACTGGGTGTCCATAGGTATGCATGGGCACAATCGAGGCAATGCGGCGACCAGTATGCCGATTGCGCAAACCATGAGATGTAAGCTCAGCAGTGGCATCTAAATATTCGGAAAGCGCGATTGGGTCTATCCCCATGGTATCGAGACCGCTGTCCACAAAATGAGGCACCCCACCACAATGAACAACCGCATTGGCGGTAGCCACGAACGATAGTGCCGGCACTAGAACTTCATCCTGAGGTTGCACACCAACAAGCTTGAGTGCGATGTGTAGCGCTGCCGTTCCATTAACGACTGCTACTGCATGTTTGGCGCCGGTGTAGTCAGCCAGCATCGACTCAAACTGATCGACATATTTACCGACAGATGAAACGAAAGTAGAATCGAGGCAGTCCTGTAGCAGCGCACTCTCATTGCCGACAAACTCCGGTTCGTGCAGGGCAATCAGTCTGTCAGGCGCACCCAAAACATCGTGCAACACTTGCAGCAAATCCCGACTGACCAACTCCACAGTGGCATCCATCTCAGATGTTATAGCGATCAGATTTATAGCTGGAGAGGTTTATGGGATTCTTGAACCATTCAATAGTTGCTTCAAGGCCACGCTTGAATCCCTCGCGACCACTATGACTAGGTTGCCAACCAAAAAGTTGCTTAGCCTTAGTATTGTCGGCCCATAGGCGTTCGACTTCGGAAGTCTCAGGACGCAACCGCTCTTCGTCAACAATGATCTCAATCTCAGTATTCATAGCCTCAGCAATCAATCGAGCAGTGTCACCGATTGAAATCTCAAAATTGCTACCGAAGTTCACTGCTTCGCCCAGCCCCTGATCAGAGTTGAGCGCAGCGATAAAACCAGCCACCGTATCCTGCACATAGCTAAAATCGCGTGTGGGCACTACCGCACCCAGTTTAACCCGTCGCTGCCCGATGGCAATCTGCGATATGATGGTCGGGATCACCGCTCGTGCAGACTGCCGCGGTCCATACGTGTTAAACGGTCGCGCAATCACCACCGGCAAACCGAATGACGCATAGAAAGAGAAGGCCAGCTGGTCCGCAGCAATCTTAGTCGCCGAGTATGGAGACTGCCCCTGCAGCGGATGCACCTCGGTAATTGGCACAAAACGCGCCGTACCATAGACTTCACTCGTGGAAGTATGAATCACGCGCCGTACAGCAAGCTCACGCGCCGCCTGCAGCACATTCAGCGTGCCTTTGATATTGGTATCGACGTAGGTCTCAGGCGAATGATACGAATACGGAATGGCGATCAAGGCAGCCAGGTGTAACACCGCATCGCAGCCTTTCATTGCCACTTTCACGCCATACGGATCACGAATATCACCGGCAAACACTTCAAATTTACCCTTCACATCTTCGCTGCAATGATCCAGCCAACCCCAGGAATTAAAAGAGGTGTAAAGTACAAATGCCCGGATATCATGCCCTTGACGGACAAGGGCCTCGACAAGATGCGAGCCAATAAATCCATCGGCCCCAGTAACGAGCAACTTCATTTTATAACTTTCATTTACCTGGCTGAATCAACGGCTTAAACAATCTATAGATCAAATATAACGGTCGAAATGCCAGATCCAGGAATATTACCCTGAAAAAGAGAGGCGCTACTCCCCCCTTGACGCCGTTGCATTCAGCACATTCCAATAACATCGCATAGGAGTCATTGACTTGCTTGTTCCATGGGGAAACAACCTGGACGCGTCCATCTTCCAATAATCGTGTCCCCTTGCTTAAATCTAACAGACGACCAAGCTCCCATCCGTCCCAACTCTCCAGCCTCTCCTGACTCTGTTTGCATGGCGTGAATACCCCCCCCTGCGGGAAAAAACTCATCAAAATGACATCCTGCACTTGCGATGAGTTATTTTTCAGCCGCGCATGCCACGTGCGATTGAAAAAGAAAGCGCTCTCCCCTAGCTTGCCTTTGAGCGGTGTAAGCCACGGTGCGGCAAGACGAATACTCGACCATGAAATCCGACTGGCCCAGCGAGGCAACCTATGCGACATTGCGAGAAATGCGGTAGCGCCAGCCCCAGACATATTATCGGACAGAAACACAGCCAAGTTCGTTTCTCCTGGCGCATCCTGATGAAGCCAAAGCCCTTTATCGCCGATCTCAGACCGACGCGCATTCACCTGCCACACCTTATAATTGTCCCCAAGAACCTGGGCGAGAACGGATCTGACACCATCATGGCTCACTATCTTTTCGAGCAACCAGTCAAGCCGCGGATTCATCCCAGGCAAATTGACAATAACCGAGGCATTGGCACTCTTACGGTCAATGACCGATTCATCCTTGAACAATTCATTGATAAGTTGGCTCAACTCCACTGCTTCGCTTGATGACAATATCTTCGTAGCGCTTTTGGCAAACCCATACTTCTTCAGACTAATCACCGTACTATCGATCATTTGCACCATCACTGCGACAGGACAGCCCATCAAAATACCGACGCCAGCACTCAGGCCATTCGTCACTCGTCCACGCGAACATCCGACAGAAGCGATCTATCAGCGCAACCCGCTCAGGATGATTCATCCAAGAATGCGGCGACTTCTTGAAAATCCGAATCTCTTCAATCAACGTCTCCACGTGACGGTGAACAACCCCTAATTGCTCAAGCTGTAAAAACAATGATTCGACCCACGCCTCCTCTCGACAATACGTCCGTGGCCAATAAACCATGGTCGGAATATTCGATGAAAGGCATTCAAGAAACCCCGTCCCAGGCTGATCCCATAGGACCACATGACAGCGTTGCACGAGCTCATGAGTTAACCCCTTATCCAACTGCTGCTCACAAAAGTAATGCGCCCCTCCAATTGACTCTAACTCTTGCATGGTTTTAGCGAGCAAGTTCACAGTCGTTACATTATAGGGTTTATGAAAAGTCCGAACACCCCTCTCGACCGTTTTTCGAACAAGATGCTTTAACGATTCCGCGAATTCCTGGATGAGATCGATACGAGACGTTGACGCGCCCTGCGGTGCTGCAGGAAAACGTTTCACCATATTGGACATCAGTAAAAAATCGTACTCTTTTTCTCCATCAAGACTTAAGCCAGCCCAATAACGTTTCCGCTCACTCAGCCATGGGCTTGGCAACTCAACGACAGACATTCCTTTAACGGCAGGATGAGTTGGCAACCGAGACCAGCCCCAACTTACGAACTGATCCACTCCAGGATATTCTAGCTCTAAGATTACACTCACGTCTTCAAGGTATCCATAGTGTCCGCCATGCTGATGATCAATAATGGATAGGCCCATCTGTTTTGCACCAGCTACAATATATGCAGAACGAGAATCTCTGCCGTCCGACGAAATAAGCGCTTTCCTTTTTAGCGGGTGCAATACCCGCAGAGCCCGGTTCAGATTCGCCGGGATTGCCTCAAGAAGCGATGGCGGATAGTAATTTCGAACGAACTCTACCAAAAGAAGCCGAGCACGTTTTCGCTCAAAGGCTCCCAATTCCAATTTAACGAACAAATCATTCAAATCACTGCCTTCGATGAAATCATCAGAAAGCAATTTCACTCTAAGCTCTCTGTCGATACCCACTGAGGCAAGTGGCCATTTAGGACTCACATCAGTAAGGTATTTCAAATAAAATCCATGCTCCCGAAATGCTCCTGTTGCGTTAGCCATGGTCAACGCAGGGAAACGAGTCCTGGGCAATAGCTCAAATAATCGCAGTCCTACCTCCCTTATCACCCTCCACAGGGTCCGGGGATACAAGCGAAATAAATTATTTTTAAATCCGACCTGAGAGCCGAATTCCTGCTGCGCGGGCACCGGATCGGACTCTGGGAGCTGCCAGACTCGTCCCACGAACCAGATCATCAACTGGTTAAACGCTGGGCCGGCAACAGCACATTGATTGAATGCCTCGATCGTCTCCGTCGTCGGAAGCAATTTCTGGCGAGGCGTCACCAACTGCCCGGACGCGCAGTCAATTGCTTTCTTCACTCGAACCAAACGATCCAAAAAACAGTGAAGTAATGGCACTAATGCATGACGTGCGAGGACGCTGGCCGCGGACTCCGCAATGTCAAACTGGTCGACTAGACGACCCGACAGGCGAAAAATGCATGCCTCATAAATCGGCGAATAAATCCGCGACAACTGCAACATCTCTTCCTGGGCAATTATCACGCCTCCCCCATACTCACAGGGGAATAATGCGAACTGTTCCGGCTGGCTAGACTCAGCTAGAAGAGGAATGGCACGCATACTGACAGCCACAGACGAAGTCATAATTGCAGGTTTCATTTCACTGTCCTGAAAAACCTATTCCACCTTCTCAAACACTAACGCCATCATGTTCTCCCAAAATGGCGGGCTAACCGGCAGCTCGGCTGACGGGTTTCGCTCCCTTAACTTGATTGCACCTGCAACAACCTTCACGTCCTCATGCACATTTTCGTAAGGTGTCCCAAGGTATGGAAATTCCTTGGCGATAAGTTTAAGCCCGAACCTGGAGCAGACAAGGCTGAGCGTCCCTGGACTAAAATGCCAAATATGCTGAACTGGGTGAAACAACGTCCACTTATCACGAAACAAATTAGCCGCAAAGCTGTCACCGTTTGGAGTGGCTGCGATATAATAATATCCACCTTTTTTAAGAAGCTGGCTGACCTTCCTGATTGCACTCACTGGATCTGGGAGATGTTCAATCGTGCCCCGCATCACAATCATGTCGAATGAGCTGGCCTCATATGGCGCTTCCATTAGGGAAACATGGAGAACCTCACGACCAAACTCCTTCTGGTTTTTTCGCGCATAAGCAACCGCCTCTGGATCAATCTCAATGCCATGCTTTTCGAAATTTCCGCTTAACGCTTCCAAGAAAAAACCACCATTACATCCGACATCGAGAACCTTACCCTCGCTTATAAAGTGATCAATAAGCTCTCGGTCAAATTGGTACTGAATCTTGCGCTGTTCCATTTTCAAGTCATCATTCAGACGCCGACGACCAATGTAATTCGCATAATATTTAGCCAAACCTTCATCGTTCAAATGCGGGCTCATCCAGATAAGCCCGCATTTAACACACTGCACGGAGCTGTACGAACCTGCAGTTGCCCATAACCCAAACTCCCTACTACCACAGGCAATGCAATGGTCTTTCTCGACAGTCCGCCATTCACTGAATCGCTCAAGGTCTTCGCCCCTAAAAAGGATTGAATCAGACATCTAGCAGCCTCTTATAGCAAGCGATGTGAGTAGAGAGAGTTGAACTTCTCTTGTGACATACTGCCACTGAAACGCGCCAGGTGTCCGCATCGCCATCTCCAACCTCGCGCATTTGTCGCCAACCAACTCATCGATCGCCACGGGACCCTCCAAAAAAATTGGGGGGGGGGGGCAATACTCGTCAAGGTGAATCATCCCACCCATCGAAAGACGTGGCCATATAAATTCAAATGTGTCCAAATAGCTTCGAGAGAGGTCACAATCCATAACACAGCGACGATTACAGTCTGAGCAAGCCCCCCCCAAGAAGAGACATAGGAACTTACGCGCGCGCTAGCCAGAAGCGCTGCAAGCGATGCGCCGCATGCCCATATGCAATCTCCTGCGCCTCACGAGACATGCCGCCAATGTGCGGGGTAATAATTACCTGCTCGCTCTCATGGGCATACTGGAGCAAAGGACTTGCTAACCGATTGCGAATCTCATCGGCGAGCACATCAGTCGCTACACGAGCCTGCGGGGCTGCGCGCAAAAAACACACAAGATCCGTTTCATTAACGATATCACCACGCGAGGTGTTGACCAGCAATACATCCTTCTTCATCTGCGCAAAGCATTTCCCGTTCATCATCCCCTGCGTTTCGTCTGTGACATGCACATGAATCGCAATCACGTCCGAGTCACGCAATAACATCGATAGGTCTTTCACCTGCTCCAGTCCTTCCCGATCCACGGCTTTATAGGGGTCGGAAACCAAAACGCGCGCACCAAACGCCTGACAATAGCGAGCATACATGGCTCCTAGCCGTCCGTAGCCAATCACGCCAATGGTCAAGCAGTTCATCTGGCGGCCGATGTAGCGGGTGTAATCCCACTCTCCAGCCAGCACTGCGTTATGGCTACGCACCACATGCCGCAACCCTGCCATCGTCAAGGCAAAGGCCAGTTCAGCGGTGGAACTGATACGGTTGATCACCTCGCGCTCTTCAGTCAACGACAGAATCGGCAATCCCTTCTCTGCGGCATAGGCTTTATCGATATGGTTAGTGCCCGTCGAAGCGGTGCAAATAACTTTCAAGCTCCTCGCTGCGTCAATTACTTTTGACCCAATAAAAACCTTGGACTTATTGGGATTGGTATAGAGTGCGTCATACTTTCCAATGGCGGCAATCACCTCATCCGGGGTCGGGTCGTCCATGTATGTTACATGGCCCGTTGCCTCTAGAACCTCCGACACTCCAGCAATATGCCGGACCGGGGTGATTACTAAAATCTCGGGTCGCATCATGGTCTCTTGACGTTCATGGGCTTAACGTAAGCTCGCGGAGCCCTTTCAAGAAGCTTCTCTGCCACCAGAAAGTCGATCTCAGCATCCACATTGACTGTCCGCTCTGGCGCTAGAATATGCGGGCGACTGTGCTCCGTACCGTAGCGTCGGCCGTCAACCATCAAATGATCACGCCGCAAAGCATAAATCGATCCGCTTCGAACATAGGCATCTGGCTTCAGGTCTTGGCGGCGAGTTTCAGGAATCTCCGGCAGGCAAAAGTCCACAATCTTATCATCAACGATCTTCTTGATGCGGATAGGATGATGATCCTCGAGTTTATGTACCGCAATGACCGAATCAGCGCCAGTAGTAATCAATTTATGCAATGCCGCATCGATATCATCCACATTTTTGAGCGGGTTAGTGCACATGAGCTCAATAATGTAGTCATATCGCCGCCCCCCCTCTTCTTGCTCAGCCCAGCTTACCGCGTGTTGCAGAGCAACAACCGAGCTAGCAGTATCGGTGGAAAATTCGGCGGGACGTAGAAACGGCGCCTCGGCACCGTATGCGATTGCCACCTGACGAATGTTCTCGTCATCGGTGGATACTAGATAGCGCGTAATAAAACGGCTGCGACGGGCTTCAGCAATGGTGTATGCGATGAGTGGAATACCCAGGATAGGGCGGATATTTTTCATCGGGACCGACTTGGATCCCCCGCGCGCCAGAGTTATAGCCAAAACTCGCGGCTGTCCGTTCATGGCCTTTGCGCCTTCACTCCTGACGGGTGATCGAGTAGCGCTTCATAGATTTTTTCAGACCCCAAATCCCGAAGACGCAAGGCACTCCTCGAGCCATCAATGGACAAGATGCCAATTTTGCCACCAACCATTTTGCCACTGCGTATCACCCAAGCCGAACTCACGCAACCCAGGCCATAAAGAGCTCGGTAAATTGGCTGGCGCTGGCCACGAGACTTCAATGACGGGTCGGTTTGCCTGAACTCGCCGCTACCGTTATGGAACCAGTAATGGCCGAAGTCGATCAGTCCGGGAAATACCGTGTCATATCCCTTGTATTGGGCATCCATGATCAAATCATCAAACAAATTTGGTGGACGAAATGGATAATCGTAGTTGACGTATAGTAATGCTTCAGGAAAGTTCCTTTGGGATTCGATGATGCGTAGCACCTCGTTCATCAACTCATCAAGGCTCATCATGTTAACGTCAGCCAATCCCTGGCGACTGATCCAGTTGACGCCGAAGCGCTCCGCCAAGGCAGGGGAACCAGCAACCAGATAAATGTGGTCAACATACTTAGCCTGTTTGAGGGCTGCAATGGTGCCCGTCAACAGGCGATCCTCAAAGCTCCCCGTCTCTACCTCCCCTTGCACGGGCACCACAGCAGCAATGTTGGCGTGCTCAGGGCGTAGAGACTCGGGTAATTCGTTAACTAATCCCTCGTCCACCCGCTCGATAATAGAAACCACACCTTTGGCGCGTTCCGGGGCGTTGCCTTGATGCAATCCGTGGTGATGATATACCGCCGCTTCCGGGTCATAGACAATGCGGTACCCCGCTTCAATTACCGACTTGCCCCATACACGATCTTCGATATTGGTAACTTGCTCGTCGAAAGGGAATTGCTCCCACACATCACGGGGCAACATACTGTTGGCATTGTGAAAGAAATAGTCCTTGATCTGCACACGTCTGTCCTGACCGAACACAATGAGTAAATCGCGCTTATCGACTGCACTGGTAAAGCTTACCGGCAACTGACGCCCGTATACGCCGGCCAACTTCTTATCCTCATCAAAGTTACGTCGAAGTGTCGATAGCCAATCTGTCCCCTTAGGAATGCAATGGGCAGAGAGACACACAATGAATCGACCCTTGGATACGCGAATTCCCTCATTGAGGGCGTGGCCTGGCAAATACTCATCAACATTGACCACCGCCGCCAATGGATGACGTGAGGCCACCGCCACAGTATGGTCTACGCTCTGATTATCTACCAGAATCACCTCGAAATCCTGGAGATCCTGCCTATACAGCATGGCCAGGCAGTGTGCAATCCAGCGTTCCTCATTCTTGGTGCGGACAATGATGGAGATTTCAGGCATTGCGTAACTTTACTCAAACATGCCGGGTAACAACAGTTCATCGGCAGGAATATCGCATAGCGCTCGCTTACCCAGAACTGTATGTGCAAGCTTGGACGGAATCCCGGTGCCTGGATTGCGATAAGACACCATGGTTTCACATAGCACTGTACCAGCCTTAACTGCCACGGAAGACACCATGGAAACGTGATATTTGCGACGGGTAATCCATTCTGTCTCGCTGACCCGCTTCTCGCCCGTCCCGCAAATTTTCGGCACATTTCGAATGTCGCGCACCATGGCAATGAGCTCATCCGGCTCCAGCGACATCTTATGGTCGAATCCAACCATGGTTTTATTTAAAGTAAAATGGCGTTCGACTATCTGAGCGCCCAGGCTGACGGCCACGACTGTCGGCAAATAGCCTAACTCATGGCCGGAATAGCCCACAGGTAGCCTGTACCGTGCTTTGAGCACGTCAATCATTGCCAGATTGCACTCCGCCAGAGGCGTCGGGTAAGCAGACACGCAGTGCAGTAGAGCAAGTGGCGCGTCATGTCGCCGGAATACTTCAACAGCACAATCCAATTCCTCCAACTCAGCCATTCCAGTAGAGAGCACGGTAGGCTTGCGCAAGCGAGCCAAATAGTCAAGAAGCGCCAAATTTGTCGCGCTATGGCTGGCCAATTTATAGCTCTCGACTCCAAGCTTCTCAAGGAAGTCCACGGCTTCGGCATCAAAAGCCGTGACCATAAAGTTAAGCCCCTTGACCTCCGCGTGCGCCTTCAAGTCACGATATTCATCTAACGCAAACTCCAAATGCTCCCGAATCTCACGATACGTTTTCCCGAATTCCGGGAAGCGATCGTCCCGTGCGTCAAGGACAGACTTGACCGCCAATTTCTCCACGGTTCTCTTCTGAAACTTAACCGCATCTGCGCCAGCGATAGCCGCAACATCAATCAATGCCTTGGCGATCTCCACCGACCCATTGTGGTTAAGACCGGCCTCGGCGATGACATAACAGCCCGACACCTGCTTTCCACTCATTAGATCATTAAACTTCATTATGGGAGCTCCCTTCTAACCTATAAACGATACTCCTGAGGCAAAACATCCACAAGGTCCTTCAGGCTCATCATGCTTGTCCTCGCAACTGCATCCACAAATTCTACCCAAACTTCCTGGCCTGCGGCTCATGCCACTACAACTCTGGACTAGGGCGAATGACAGCTACGTGTCGAGCTGCAGACTCCTGAACCTAAGGGAAAAGTCCAACGCGCTGCATGCGATTGAAAAGCTCACACACGGGCTACACCCTGCATCAGACGACAGTGATACTAAATTTTGTCTTCGAACGCACCCATCCTTAAAACAGTCCTGCATCCTAGTTTTCAATTTCCATCTGTACCGTGGTGCATATGGCAAGACTCTTCATTACCCCCAAGCCAACAATTAAGCGCTTACAGGTGAGCTCCGACAAGTATCCCTTTCAAGTCTTCGATTGGACTCTTGCTACTCCGGGCATAACGGTCACAAAATGTCTGGCGTGCCGCCTGCACGTCTCTACTCTCCCACCAACCGACAACATCCTCCCAAGTCCTATTGATTTGCCTAGCAGCAGACTGCGGTGTCAAATGGATAATACCGGCGTCGATAAGCAACTGATAATAAGCCTTGGCGCTATCTCTCACATGATCCAGCCCGCCTCGCCAAAATGCCATCGTCGGAACATTTTGAGATAAGCCCTCTAGAATGCCCGTTGAATCATAGCTATGCACCACCAACCGACAGTCCCCAATCAGGCTACTGATGCGCCTAGCCCCTTTCTCAATTTTGAGGTGACGATCAAATTCCTGCCAACGAAGATCTTCAGCCCAATCATGAATTTCAAATTCTCGGGACAGGCGAATGGTAAGCTCCCCTCGAAGCGAGGGATCAAGACTTTCGACAAATGCCTGCTGCTCCTTGAAGTATTCCTCAAACTCACCGTAGTCGTCCCAAATGCTTACCCGATGATTTAGGCAGGTTTCGACTAGAAGAAGCCCGCCCTTCGGATTATAGGATTGGGGCTTTCCCCCAGCAGTTTTAAAAATAAATGCTGCGGCGTGCTGCGGGAGCCCGTCGGTCCAACCCCAAGTCAAAAACTTATCAGCAGTACTCTCTTCAACCAAAGGATTTGCATAACGATGCGTACCATAATTATTCCCGTGCTGCCCCACATAATAAGGCACCCCACTCTCCGTCTTGCTTGCCACCCAACACTTGAAGATTTCATTGGTATCAAAGTGACTACTGGTAAATATGAAGCTGGGCCGTACTGGCCATGGCAACGAGTCTACCTGCGTACACATGGCATGAAAGCCCTCCAAATAGCATGATGGCAGAACCTCGAACAATAACCCCGCGACGCAACATTCGAATTCCCCGGCAAACCTTTTGCCTACGCGCAGGGAAAGACTTTTGCGCAACTCGACATCAGGCTCAAATTTCCTCACCTTTGGAAAACGCCAATGCTTTGGAACCTGCCCGAGACTTACTTGAAGCTTAGCCTCTTGCACTGGAGGCAAGTAACTATTGATAATGAAAGCATCATCGTCTCGGGTAAACAAATCCGTCAATGCCTCTACCTGCCAACTAACGATGCGCGCAAAACGCTTTCCACATGAGTCTCGACCAAAGCTCTCCGGCATCTCGAAGCAAGAACCGTCCTCGACAGGGACGTCCATTACTACCAACCCACTGTCCGGGAAAAATCCAAGTATTCTGGCGTATAAAGCACTGTTCCAGGCCGAATCATTGCAAGCCAGAATAAAAGACAAAGAATCCCGCGTAGCCAAGCCATAATTGCTACCGATTAACCTACCGGTGCCACTTACACGGTAGGCTCCTACGCATTGCCGGAGCGTTTGATACCGATTGAAAACAACATCGACATACCGCCGCAACCAATGCCCAAGGATAATTTGCCAATAACGACGACAGTGACTTGTTCCATGAAATATGTTCAGCTCACCACAAAGAACCGAAAGGAGTTGCATTTCAATCGCTCGGGCTAACGCATGGTCTTTATCTTTCCGTGACCGGCCCAGTCCATACGGCTCAGCCACAATCGCGTCCATCTTTGACCAAATATGCTTGCGATCAAACCGACGGCACCATTCTCCAAGAAACAGCACTGGACGATCGAACTTCCATGTTCGCTCATCGGCTGTAGTGATTAGATAGCGCGGCGCGTCAGTCATGAGCGATGCAGCCCGTATCCTTCTTCATCACTCGCGCAGGATTCTCGGTGCGTCACTGGAAAAGTTCCCATCCCAACGCCGTCCCGCGCTTCACGTCCTGTTTCACGGTCTTTCCCAAGACGTGCTCTAGATACTTCGGTGCCAACCCTAGCCCAGGTCGAATTGCCCGCACATTTTCTTCAGTCAACACATCGCCTGCCTCCAGATCCTTCACTATATAAAGAGAGCGCCTGAACCGGATCGACTCCTTCTCTGCTTCGGTCGGACCATAGCGCACTTGCCCTAACGCCTGCCAAGCGCGTTCAGTCTCTACTACTAGCTGTGCCATCTCGGCGGGCTCCATGGAGAAAGTGCTGTCCACACCACCATCTGCACGATTGAGGGTAAAGTGCTTCTCGATAACGGTGGCACCTAGCGCTACGCTGGCTACTGACACTCCAACGCCCATAGTATGATCGGACAAACCCACTTCGCAGCCAAACAACTCGCGCAGGTGCGGGATGGTCAAAATATTAGTATTTGCTGCAGTGGCAGGATAGGTACTGGTGCACTTGAGTAAGATCAGGTCCTTACAGCCAGCCTCACGTGCGGTGCGAACGGTTTCGTCCAGCTCTGCCACGGTGGCCATTCCAGTTGAAATGATAAGCGGCTTGCCCGTAGCAGCTACTTGACGAATCAGTGGCAGATCAGCGTTCTCGAAAGACGCGATCTTGTAACAGGGCACGTTCAGGCTCTCGAGAAAATCTACCGCCGTGCCATCAAACGGCGTGCTAAAGGCAACAACTCCACGTTGACGCGCCCGGTCGAAGATGGGCTTATGCCAATCCCATGGAGTATAGGCCTTACCGTAGAGCTCGTAGAGTGAGGTACCCGCCCACAAACTCTTAGAGTCGCCGACATGAAACTCCCGCTCGTCCAGATCAATCGTCATCGTATCTGGCGTATAAGTCTGAATTTTCAGCGCATGTACCCCCGCCTTGGCAGCGGCATCGACTATTTCAAAAGCCCGTTCAAGCGACTGGTTATGATTTCCAGACATCTCCGCAATGATAAAAGGAGCCTGCCCTTGGCCTATAAAATGTTTGGCGACGCGAATCGGTTTACTCATACACGATGAACTTCCTTGGCATACAGAGTAGCGCGCACTTGATAGCCGCATGTACGGAAAAGACTGTGCGAAGGCTGGTTGCAGCCAAGGACTTCTGCCCTAATAATCCGCACATCGGAATAAGATTCAGCGAGCCACTGCTCCGTAGCGAGTAACAGCTCTGGGCCATAACCTTCCCCTTGATGATCTGGCACCAGATATATCGAGACCTCAGCCTCACCTGCCCGCACATCGAAACGCACTACGCCAACTACCTCGCCTCGACACTCCCCAATCAGCAGTGCCCGGTCTGAGTCGGAAATAACCGCACTCAACCATGCATCGTGAGCAGGCTTTTCGATTGGATCGACATTGCGAGATACCGCTCTGACAGAAGAATGATTTCGCCAAATAAACAATTTTTCAGAATCGGCTTGCGTCGCTTCACGAATTGCAATCGAGTTACTTCCAATTGCCCGTAACACACGCTGTACTCCACGACCATCTACAGCCTCGACACTTCTGCGAGATACCGACTCCAGCAAACGCGGGTTATCTAATAATGCCTTAAGATGGAGCTCAAGAGATGGCGTACCGTTAGACTGAGAGCGAGGCGCGTACAACAGCCCCCGTACCGCAGCGGCCTCAACCAGCGGTCGCTGATTGCTAGCCGTGGGAAAAGCTAGCGCCGGCAATCCCATACAGCACCGCTCCCAACTAGCCGACCCAGCTGCACCAATAGCCAGGTCAGCAGATGCCATTAACTCGGCCATCCGATTGGTTTGCACATGGCAGACAAAGCCATGATCGGCACACGTTAACTCAATTTCTTTGAGGTGCGGGTGCTGTGCACCAACCACGACATCAACATGTAAATCCTGGCCGCCGATATTAGCCAGTGCTTCGATGGCCCGAGCAGTATAATTGTCGGCATCTACACCGCCGAAGAATACCAGCACTTTCCTAACCGGCCCTGTCCGAGGCCTGACCTGCTCACGCAATTGACGAAATTCATCACGCAGCAGAGCATAGCGAAGACCAAGCAATAACCGGCAATACGCGGGCACTTTTCCGGCGTACCGGGTGTCCATATCCGTGTAGAAATTCTGATCCAACAGAACATCGCCGTCGTGCTGCCGGTCAGCGATGTCGTCGATAACCAGAATATTCTTGGCCGTCTTTCTAAGGAGAGACTCCCAACGAATATCCAATGCATAGTGATCTACAACCAACCAGTCCCAGACTTGATCAGACAACGCCTGAATGGAGTCTTGAGCATCAACCAGCTGACTAGTGCCAAGCCAGTGAGAGTGGGCTAAATCGTCCTGGAGCGCCTCAACTGAGCGACCATTGAGGAGCATGAATTCATGCTCCTTTGCCACCAACATGTCCCTTAAATACCCTGGCAAATGACGACTAAGAACACGGGTCTGTACACCGCGCTGTTTCAACGCATCCGCCAAGGTCAGACAGCGCATAAAATGACCCGTGCCGATTTGACTCGAAGCATCGACCCGAAAGGCAATTTTCATTCAATGCTCAATTCAAGCGTTTGAACCCGCCATGGCAGACCGGGCCTTTCAATAGGCTCATAATATCTCGCCCCTCCTCGCATTCCTTGATCAAGAGAAAAACAGGATCCAGCGCTTCAAAAAATCCCGAGACCACTTCAGGAGTATGTTCAGTGCAAACATACACGCTGTTACCGGCCAAATAGCCGTTGGTCAGCATTTCTTGCGTGACGAGCGTCTTATACGCAAGGGCATTGGGACTCCGGAAAGTAAACCCTGTCAGTGCCGGCAATCCCCAGTGATCGATCTTAAGACCGTGTTTGTCAGCGAGTTGTTGCCACCCCTGGCGGATACTCAAGCCGGTCTTGGTAATGGCATCCCATGACTTCAATCGTTCCATGACTTCCAATGTTTTAAGTCCGGCGGTCGGACCGATACGCTCAGTCCAAAATGTACTGCTAATGAACGTAGCCTGCGCTGCTTGCATGACTTCACGGCGACCAATGGTAGCCGTGATGGCGTAGCCGTTCCCCAAAGCCTTGCCAAACATCGCCATGTCAGGCTCGACGCCATAGAGTTTATGCAGCCCCCCGAAGGTTTGTCGAAAACCAGACGTGCATTCATCGAAGATAAGCACAATGCCACGCTCGGTGGCCAGCTTCCTGACTTTTTCAAGAAAGCCATTCTCCGGTCCCTGGTTGCGTGACACCTCCATCTTGATCACACCAATATCATGGGCATTAACCAAGGTTTGAAGTTCGTCAAAGCGGTTATACGCAAACGGGAAAATCGTGTCGCGTAAATTGTCCGGCACCCCTTTAGGCTCAAGGCCCGGCAACAAGTGCCCGGCAAGATGTGTTTCATCGCCAAGATTAGCGGCAAGGTACCAGTCATGCCAGCCGTGATAGCCGCAAAAGGCAACCTTGTCTTTCCCGGAAGCCGCACGCGCGATTCGAATGGCGACCGCATTAGCTTCGCCACCGGAACGAGCCAGACGCACCATATCCGCCCAAGGATGAAGCTCCACCAGCCGCTCGGCCAGATAAACCTCCTCCGGACAGTTCAACGTGGACATGTTGCCGGCATCAATCGTTTTGCGCACCGCCTCATCCACTTCGGGATGCCCGTAGCCTAGAATATTGGTCCCAACTCCCATGATGGACATGTCGATGTATTCGTGACCATCCAAGTCCCACACCTTGCAACCATTAGCTTTACTGAAATAGGCCGGCCACTGGTCCGGCAGAAACATTTCGGCGCGTTTGGAGAGCAACATATTGCCGCCGGGAATCACTTGTTTGGCGCGCCTCCAGAGCTTCTGGCCAATGCCAAGCTCCGCCCCTTCGTTGCGAGTTAGGTGTTGATTGGCCATAAACCACTCAGGATGTTTGTTTCGCAGGGTTAGCACTTCAAGCCAACCAAAATCCCGTCGAGGATGGAAATGTTCGAAAACCCTCCGCATGACTTCCAAGTCTTCTGGCTCATCGACGGTCCAACGTTCACCTGAATGGTTCTCAACATTTGACACACTAACCTGGCTGAACTTGCCTGATCCACGGACAAAGGGAGTAACGTGCTCACGCTGATGGAACTCCTTCGCCTGAGTCCACGCTGTCTCCAACGCCCGACAAGAAAACACCTCGACGTCCAGCCCATCCGGATAGGTCGGCGGCGACACATTGGAGGCATAGTCCACACCGGAGTCTAAAAACCTAGCGATGACCGAATCAACAAGCACGGGATCGATCAAGGGGCAATCGCCCGTGATACGCACCACTGTATCCGCATTTGCCTTTTTTGCCGCCTGGTAATACCGGTCGAGCACATCGTTTTCGCTACCTTGATACACTGCGTAACCGAGCCCACGCACATACTTGGCCAACGGCTCGCTACGCTCGTCTTCCGAGGTGGCAAGCACAATCTGGTCGATGCGCTGAGCCGTTGCCAGCCGCTCCAGCAACAAACCGATCAACGGTGTGCCACAGATAGGTCGCATGACCTTGTTAGGGAAACGCATAGAACCCATGCGGGCCTGGACAATGGCGACGGTCTTCATTAGGCTATCCAACGAGATGGATTGATGAGATCGATATCTTCACTCACAAGGAATGCAGGCGGCTCTATGGGCGGCGACCCGAGATTATCAAGAACATCTTTAAACTGCATCAGGCTATCGACGCCAACCACCACACGAGCTATCTGGGGTTGCGCTAGCGCAAAACCCAAGCATGCTTGCAGTGGGGTCAATGCCTCGTCATCCAACCAGTTATGCCATTGCTGCCACAACGGTCGCCAGCGGTTAAATGTAGCAGGCCGATTTGCCGCTTTCATTAATAACAGCCCCTGGAGAAAGACTGAGCGGATATGAATTTCTGTACCGGCTTGGTGCAGCCGCTCCAACCAGCCCGATGCGACAAGGCGTCGATCCAAGATATTGAATGGCGCTTGCACCACATCGAAGTGATAGTGTGGGCATAGGGCATCGAGCTCGCGAGGATCGTAGATAGAGATCCCGATCTTCCCCACCTTGCCATGATCCTTGATTGCGACCAATGCTCGATAAAGGGCGTCGCCTTGGGCTCCGAGAAGCTGTTGCGGTCGATGCAACAACAGCCCGTAAAGTTTGGGGATTCTGAGTCGCTCGAGAGAACCGAGAACTGATTCCTGTACCCAGGCTGAAACATCTATACACGGTTCCTGGACGGCTGACAGCTTTGAAATGACCTGCCACTGTCCAATCCCAATGTCGCCCAGCCGTTGCTCGCTCTCACCATAGGCAATAGCGGTATCGAGAGTATCGACCCCCATAGCCAGGGCATGGCTCAGAATCGCGCTCGCCTCATCGCGGGCGACTTGGCCAGCCTGATTGGCAATGCCATAGGGAAAACCGAATTGAACGGTACCGAGGGCGAGACGGCTACTCATTCACCTTCAAATTCTTGTGAATCACCGACGTAGCGACCCATTCTTTCGGATCATCATAGCCATCTTTTGAATGATGACGAACCTTGTGACAAAAATTCACATACGAAGAATTCCATGTGAAAAGGGCTCTATAGTCCATCTTATGAGTAAAAACTCCGGAACGATGATGATATTCCCGCTTCACCGGTGCGGACTATAGAAATCTAGGATCAATAGCCAGCCTGGACTTTTCAACACCCTACCCGCCTCACAAGCGATACGGAACAGATCCTCTCGGTCGCATAAATAGAAACAGAAACCAAACATGAGGACATCGAAGGCATTATCAGCAAAGGGCAATTGATCCGCCGTGCCTTGATGTGTCGCAATACCCCGCCCCCTTGCAACCTCAACGGCTTAAGCGGATGGCTCCACACCATAGCAATCGAACCCATAGTTTTCCTTCAACCAACTCAAGCGCCCCCCTCCCCACAGCCAATCTCTGGAATTTTCGTTCCTTTCGCAAGGGCGAGCAGATTAAGTATCTCGACCAACAAGGGATCGGGATCTGGAAGTTTACGTAAAACGAGCAGCTTTGCATTTCGCTCAAACCATGCATCCCATTCGAATTCCAGAAAGATATTATTTTGCTTCATATCAGCACTCAAGTATTTGATACAGTGAGTCCACCACCTGATCCTGTTGCTGGTCGGTCAACGATGAATACATGGGCAAGGTGATGGCTTCTTGGCCATGAGCCTCCGCTTCGGGATACTGCCCAGGCGCGAAACCACGATCCCGATAGTACGGCTGCAGATGAACCGGCATATAGTGGAGATTGACGCCAACACCTCGCTGCCGAAGTGACTCAAACACTTGTCGGTGGGCCTTGTCCGTAGCGTTGAGCTTCAACCGAACAACATATAAATGGAATGCGGACCGGTTCCCTTCCTGCACAGTCGGTATCTGTAACGGTAAATCTCTCAGGGCGTGGTCGTAACGCTGAGCCAATACATTGCGGCGTTCGATGTAACTACCCAAACGCGCAAGCTGGCTCGTGCCCAGCGCAGCCTGAATGTCTGTCATGCGGTAGTTGAAACCAAGCATTTGCTGCTCGTAGTACCACGGACCGAAGGATACATCCACAAGGCGGCTGGCCTCGCGAGTAATGCCGTGACTGCGGAGCATGACCATATGTTCCGCCAGCCCCTCATCATTGGTAAGTGCCATGCCGCCCTCACCTGCAGTGATAATCTTGACCGGGTGAAAACTAAATACAGTGATATCTGACCAGCGGCAATTGCCGACTAATTCCCCGTTTCTTGATGCGCCGATGGCGTGGGAGGCATCTTCCAGGATTCTAAAACCGTATGCTTGCGCCAAATCCCAGATCGCCTCCTGCTCGGGAGGCTGACCGGAAAAATGCACCGGCACCACCACCTTGGGCAAACATCCATCCTCCTTCGCCCTAGCAAGCTTTTCCCTCAACTTTGGGACGCTCAAATTCCATGTATGCGGATCGATGTCGACAAAATCAACTCTCGCACCGCAATACAGCGCACAGTTGGCGCTGGCCACAAAGGTATTGGGACTCGTCCACACCCAATCCCCAGGCCCAACGCCCATCGCCAGGCAGGCAATATGTAGCGCGCTGGTGGCACTGTTAACCGCTATCGCATGATGCACGCCACAATTACCGGCAACGGCTGCCTCAAACGCTGGCACGGCTGGGCCCTGCGTGAGGAAGTCCGAACGCAAGACATTCACCACCGCCTGAATGTCTGCTTCGGAAACATCTTGGCGCCCGTAGGGAATCATGCCTCTACCTTAACCTGCGCGGCCTTAATCGACATACGCACGGATAAGGTCACGCAACTCATCTACCGTGAGAAAATGCTCATTACTACCGCTGTCATAGCAAAAGCCTTGCTCGACAGGCCTGGCTCCCACCTTTTCGCAATAATCCTGCATCGAATATTTTGCCCCCACTGGCAGAATGGCGTAGTACTTACCCATGTCTACCGTGTTAAGGCTGTCACTGGCAGTAATCATCTCCTCATGGATTTTCTCACCAGGGCGCACACCAATGACCGAATGAACACACTCGGGGCCAATAGCCTTAGCCACATCGATAATACGATAAGAAGGAATCTTGGGTACCAGTATTTCTCCACCCCAAGCATGCTCTAACGACCATAGCACCATATCAACGCCTTCCTGCAGGCTGATGTTAAAGCGCGTCATGCCCGGATCAGTAATAGGCAAGACTCCACTTGACCGCCGTTCAAGGAAGAATGGAATGACTGAACCACGACTACCCATTACGTTACCGTAGCGCACCACAACAAAGCGTATGTCACGATGGCCCCTAATGTTGTTGGCGGCCACAAACAGCTTGTCCGAGCACAACTTGGTGGCGCCGTAGAGGTTAATCGGCGCGGCAGCCTTGTCAGTGGACAGCGCGATCACGCGCTGCACGCCGGTGTCCAGACAGGCCTCGATCACGTTCTGCGCCCCCAGCACATTAGTCTTGATACACTCAAATGGATTGTACTCAGCGGCCGGCACCTGCTTCAGCGCAGCAGCGTGGATCACCACATTAATGCCTTCCATCGCACGGCGCAAACGATCCTGATCGCGCACATCGCCGATGAAGTAGCGAAGCCCCTTGTACCGATCATCAGAAAACTGTTGTGACATCTCGAATTGCTTGAGTTCATCTCGAGAGTAGACGACGAGGCGCTTAATATCAGGATGGTGGGCAAGAACGGTTTCGACGAACGCTTTACCAAATGAACCAGTACCGCCTGTCACCAGAATTGACTTATCCTTAAGCATGACGTTCCCACCCAAAAGCTGTTAACGGTTTAACGGCAAACATTCTATCGATGCACCATTCCGCCTCGCTCATGGAGAAACTCAAATTGAGACGACATCACTGATATCGATTTCCACCGCTGCAGCTTGCTGAATGAGACGAATACCCAACACCAGCCTATGATGTTTCTCTTTGCGTAAAAGAATTCCACGGACGCCCAGGAGTGGCCCCCGAATCACCTCGACTGCCATACCTTCGTGGAGATACGGGTGCGAGTCATAGGGAAGTACGCTGGACATCAAAGTCCTAAGCGCCCCAATCTCCTCGTCCGCGATCGGCTCAGGACTATGACCGGCACCGACAATATCGACCACTCCTATGGTTTTAAGCACCGGCAGCTTACGATCCGCAGCGAAACGCACAAAGCAGTATCCCGAGAAGAGAGGAACTTCAATTTCCTTTTTGCGATCCTTCCACTGACTCATACGTTTAACCGTCGGCAACAATGGCTCGATCCCCTGGCTCAGAAGTTGGTCCCGCACAACCTTCTCATACCGCGACCGCGTCCGAAGAGCGTACCAGCGGGGGGTACCCATGAATGAATTCATGCCCCCCCCCCGTGCGCAATTGGCAGAAAAGTCGAGACATGCACGGAATGCGAGACTTGACACTCCCAGCCCGCTTCACAAATCCCGCACTTCCCGCTACTCTCGCGCATTCGCTTCGCCTTTCTCGCAACTCCCGCCATTCGCAATTTTAGCGCGTATCACACGCCCTACGGATACAGCTCCGCCCTTTCGCTTACAGATCCAAATCGCACACGCCAGCGAAATTTCTGCCATGCGCGAAAGCGTTACGGCCTATACACGCGTACTGAGGCTCAGTACCTTTTCCCGCGGCACTCCCGCTTGTACCAACTGTTCTTCACAGGCTGCCGCATGCTCAAGATCCGCAATCAACACTCGATCAAACTGCCAGCAATTTACCTGCTCAGGCGTAGAAACTGGGCAAGAAAGAAATGATTCACGCGAACTTCCATCAATAAATCCTACACAATCGATGTTCATCTCTCGAAGCGACAAGTAGGCAAGCTCGGCTAACTCCGTCGTCCCATAGATCACCACCCGCTGACCATAGGAGGCATCGCAAGTCGACATCATCTCTGTTAGTCGAGCACGCATATCACGGTAGTATGTGAGCGAGTGCTGCATGTAGAGATAGGTCAACCGGGACTTTTCCGTAAGTCCTTGCGGGGTCAACAGATACTGAATACGGTTACGTGGGATAGTAGTGATTTTAATATAGCCCTTGCGGGCCAGACGTTTGAGATACAGGTTAGTAAGGCCAAGCGCCAAGCCAAGTTTCGTCGAGAGTGATCGCTGCGTTACACCAGCATCACGCTCAACTTCAGAGAGCAAGAGAAGATCCCGTTGACCTTGCACATTCATTGAGTAGCCCAATATGGCAGTTCGTTCATGATATGAACACACAAGTTATTGTGAGTCAAGCATAACTTTCATCCTCAGGATTGAAATGGTTACGGCTATCGAAACGGGTACGGATAAGAGGAGCGCCACTGAAGCAAGGGCACAATCGTCCTATAGTTAGCGTGATCAACCCAGGCCGTGCGGCAGATCAAGCCATCAAACCGTAAGCCCCACTCGTCAAAGAGACACTTCCAGAGGAGAACTTCTAGTTTCAAGGTTAGCCTGGCACATAGGAACCTCCTGGCTAGGGTGACTATTGCGCCAGAAAGTTCTCCGTTGAAACCGTCTCAAGTTAGGGGGAATTTACGAAACAACAAAATCACTATCTTTCGCTCAAGCTCTCGCACAAGACCTTACATCATTAACCAAATGATTTGCGATTTAGCGCTCCGCCAAAACTCAGAACTTAACATTCAAATTTCACTCGCAACTTCGCTATTCGCCGGATAGCTCAAGACTGCCAACGCAAGGAGCACCCAGAAAAATATCGCCAACGACCCAACAAGCATTTGATCAAACTGCAACCGTAGGATTAATCCCGTGACACTGCCAACGGCTCCCAAGAGTACAGCCTTAGGCAGCCACGCATGAACACGACGGTACGCCTCAGCGGTCTTCAACACAAATCGAACAACGAACCATCCAAAGAGTAACAACCCCGGAAGCCCGATATGGAGCGCCAGATAAAGAATAATATTATGGGTTCCTGCATGCGTAATAGGAGAATGTCCGGGCATGAGAGCTTCCTGCTCCTGACCATACAGCATAAGATAACTATGGTTTCCATAGCCAATTCCAACCAGCCAGTGCTTAGCGATCTCAGACAGAGAAAACCCCCAAATTTCAAACCGGTGGACCGCAGAGGTGACACCTTTCTTAATAGGAATCGCGTGCGTGATGTCAGCACTCACTCCCATTGAGGCCTCGTTAAAAACCAGCATGATGGCGGCAATCACGCATAAAGTTGCGAGTGCGGCAACAATTTTTGCGGAAAACGAACGGATGAACCAGGCAACCACCCACAATTCCCCAATAAGAGCAACCAACCCTGCGCGCGACTGAGTCGATAACAAGCAGACGACCATCATTCCTACAGCAATTGCACCACCACTTCTTATTTCCAGAGGCCCCTCCCCTAATGCCAGTACCAGCGCAAACGGAATAACCATGACGAGAAACGTAGTCAGCCACACTTCAGCAAATAGAAACGATCCCACGGCTTGAGGATTTTCGAGATTAAACTGTGAAAGTCCGTAGGCTGCAACAACAACAACAACGACACCAATTAGCCCCAAAAGAACCTGCCGAGAACGTAGATCTCTAAAAAAGTAGATGACCGAATAGAAGACCACCATATGCTGAAGCAACTTGCCATATTCCTTCAAACTATAGGACGGAGTGACCGCGAAGGGGATCGTGACCCCAACCCAGACAACAAAAGCCAAGAGGAGCATGTTGTACGGTGTCTGAGAATAGAAAAGACGCCGATTGGCGACACACCACCCAACCAGCAATCCAAGGAGAAGAATAAACCCATTTCGCTGAACAATGAGCAATGATTTGAAGGGAAGCACCGCGATATACACCGCCAATACCACGCGAATAATGGTATCGAAATAGCCCGCCATTCTAGATGTCTGTATGGCACTAAAAAAAGTCGGTGACATCACGATTCTCTCAAGAGCCAACTGGTTGCATCCGTTGCTCCATGCTCATCACTGCAAAAGCGAGGGAAACAAACAGCATGACCCACCCACCCAGAATAGCGATTTGCCATTCTTCCGCTGCATTCTGATAGAGCAGCGCGAAGCCTCCGCAGAGAACCATAATGGCATATTCCGCTAACACAGTCTTGCGATGCCCCCAACCACTAAGCACCAATCGCTGATAATAGTGTGTTCGATGGGCAACCCAGACTTTCTCTCGTTGCCAGACCCGACGGATCAGGGTAACAGTCGCATCCAAAATAAATGGCGAAAACAAAATAAATGGCACCCATACGTCGAACACTCCATCGCGACAGCCTAAAACAATCAAGGCGCCGCACAAAAATCCACTCACAACGCTCCCCACATCGCCCATGAAAATCTTGGCTGGGGGGAAATTATATGCAAGAAACCCCGCTGAGGCCACGGACAAGAGAAGGGCCGAGACCAAAATAAATTCGTGTCCCGCCTCCCAGGCAAAATACGCCATAAACCCACATCCGAGGGTAGTCATCCCTCCCGCAAACCCGTCCATTCCATCCATGAAGTTATAGAGATTGGTAAACCATACCAAAAACAGAATGGTGATTGCGGGCCCCATCCATCCCAACTCGATTACTCCAAAGGATGGGAACTGAATAACAGGAAAAAGGAGGCCCGCTCCAAGAGCAAGGATGCCAGATACGACAAATTGGCACCCTAGCCGAAGCCATACCGGCACTCCTCCACGGTCGTCCATGAACGACACAAAGCCTAACAACATCGTCACACCAAGAATCCAGCTTTCCAAATAACCCCACCCCGACCATAATTGACCTTCCCTCACAACCAGAATCCCAAGAACTCTGGCAGCGATCAAACCAAGGAAAAGGCTCCCAACAATCGCCAGACCTCCCGTCCGCGGAATGGGCATATCATGAAGAGAACGCTCATTGGGATGATCCAATAAACACAAGAAAGAGTCACTATGAGTCAAGCGCTTGGTTAGCCAGCAAGACAGAGCACAAACGACAACGGCAAGTCCCATAAGCATCATCGTAAACTTGCCCGATAGAAGCGAATCATCTCTGGCACAGCGTCATTGAACCTATACGGAGGGCAGTACCCTAGATCGCGCGTGATGGCCGCAGCGCTATACCATGCCGGTCCGATCAGTTTTTCTAGAGTTGATGAACTGACAGAAACCGATCGCCCCGTGGCGATCTGAATAATATCCCCGCAGCCTGCCCCCATCTTCAGCATCCAGAGGGGAACTCGCCACTTCGGAATAGGCCTCCCAAGTCCCATCCGCAGCAAATCATAGATCGCAGATATCTCGTACGGGTTCTCATCCGTCACCACATACGCTGAATACTCAACCCTTGGCTGTTGGAGCGCCAACATCGTCGCATGTGCAAAATTGCCGACGTGGAGCATACTTCGGACGTTATTCACGTGAGGCAGCGGGGGAAAACAACCCTGATCGATTGCGGCGATCATTCGAAAGAGATTGCCCTTCTGAGTGGGCCCATAGACCATCGGCAAACGAAGCGACATGGCGATGAATCCTGCCTTTCTCGCGTAGTCCATGACTACCTGTTCAGCGGCCCATTTCGACCGTGCATAGGAATTTTCTGGACACGGCGTCCGGGACTCATCCACACAGCCCACGGTCGTCTCGCCGAACACCTTCACTGTGCTCGCAAACACCACACGTGATGCCCCACCAGCAACGGCCCCCTCTAGAATATTCCGTGTTCCCACGACATTAACGCCGTTAAAATCCAGGGTGGCCGACTGCTTCTCGTTCAGGACATGAGCTATGCCGGCCAAATGTACCACGCCAGCACAGCCAGCCGTTGCAACTCGCATGGCTCGAGCATCGAGCAAGTCCCCCGCTACGACTTCGACATCTGCCGGGAACGATATAGCAGGGAGTTTCTCCCGAACAAGAGCACGGACAACATATCCCGCGCCATGAAGTTCTTTGACCAAATGCTCTCCCAGAAATCCGGCAGCTCCTGTGACGAGTATGCGCGTCATACATTTCTGAGGGAGGATCGGCCCTCCCAGCTCTGGCTTAACAATTCTCGGTAGAAATCTAGCATTTGGCAGGCAACCGTAGGCACGGAATATTCCCGAATTACTATTTCTCGTGCGGCAACACCCATTCCGGCACGTTGGACGGGATGGTCAAGCAAGAACCCAATAGCCTCCGCAAGCGCGACCGGATTCTTTGCTGGAACCAGCAACCCATTGACCTGATGGCGAACGACCTCACGGCATCCTGGCACATCCGCTGCCACCATCGGCTTCCCGCATGCTGCGGCCTCCAGCAAAACTTTGGGAAGCCCTTCCCGATAGGACGGTAACGTGACCACTGCCGCCGAAGCCAACACCACGGGCATATCGTCTCGATGTTCCCACCACTCAATCACGCCCTCATGCCCCCACTGCTGCAATTGAGATTGCTCAATTGCCGCAGGGTTATCCTCATCACATCGACCGACAAGCACGAAGCGAGCCTGCACTGCCCGCTCCTTCAGTAGGCGGGCAGCCTGAACAAATTCCCCCACACCTTTGTCCCATAACATGCGCGATGCCAGCATCACGACCGGCACCCCCTCTGTCTCTTCGTGTGGGCAAAATCGTTCGACGTCGACACCCGATCCGGGAATGATCCGTGAGCGGCTGGACCCGACGATCCCCTCGCAGACCAACCGGTCTCGATCTTCGCTGTTCTGGAATAATGCGAGCGAACGGTGGTTGAGGGAAAGCGCGGTCTTGAGGCCCAATCGAACACCAAGCTGAAGGCAGCCTGACCGGTCCGATCGATCGGTAAACGTATACCCGAGCCCGGCAAACGCGTTGATGACGACGGGAACACGCACGATCCATGCGGCAAAGGAGCCATACAGAATCGGCTTGATGGCTACATGGTGGACGATGTCCGGCCGCTCGCGCCGATAGAACCGAATCAGCTGCAGAATCGCCAACAGCTCGCTGAAGGGGTTTCTGCCGCGACGGAGCAAAGTGAGGGGCAACAGACGAAAACCTTCCTCCCGAATCTGTTCTCCGTGGCCGGTGACTCGAGTTGCGATTATGACCTCGAACCCCGCATCCCGTGCAGCCCGTGCGAGATCGAGTCGATGGGACCAAAAATACCAATCTTCGGTGATCACAAAAAGAAGACGAGGACGAGTACTCATTCACGTTCAACCCAAGCCTGAAACATCAGCACATTCCACAGTGGATAGTGCCAATTACGCTTGCCAGAAAGATGCTCCGCCCACTTTCCCCGGATTGCAGCAGGGTGCAAATAGCCTTCACGATGGAGCCGCTGCTCATCGAGCAGCTCCTCGGCCCACTCACGCAACGGCCCGCGCAACCAGGAATCCAATGGCACACCAAACCCCATCTTGGGCCGCTCGATCAACTGCCTGGGCACATACCGGTCGAGGACGCGCCGCAAGAGCCATTTCCCCTCGCCCTCTTTATGGATCTTGAACGAAAGCGGAAGCCGCCAGGCAAACTCCACGACTCGATGGTCAAGCAACGGCACGCGCGCTTCCAGCCCCACCGCCATGCTGGCCCGATCGACTTTTGTGAGAATATCATCCGGCAGATACGTGATCAGATCGAGATACATCATGCGCATGGTGAAATCCTGAAGAGCCGCCCAATTGGCTCGGTCTGTGACAGGAGTCAACGGCTCCACCCCCTGCACCACAATCTCGGCAGGATCTTTCCAGAGCGAGATCATGCCCAAATACATGGAGTCCGGATCCGGCAGCGCCAGCAAAGCCGCGAGCTTGTGCAACTTGTCACCTGGCTTGGCCACCGCGGGAAGAAACCGCCCAAACCGTTCAAACAAATCCGCCCATGTTGCAGGCGACAGGGACGTGATCCCCCCGGCCAAACCACGCCGGATTGACGGGGGCACCAAATCCAGGTATCTCCACAATCGCCTTCCCCAAAAATACCGGTTATACCCCGCAAACAATTCGTCGCCGCCATCGCCGGACAGAGCCACCGTCACATGCCTGCGAGCCAGCTCAGAGACTAAAAATGTCGGGATTTGAGATGAATCGGCAAACGGCTCATCATACATGGCCGACAGCCGCGGAATAACCGCTCGCGCCTGCTCAGGAGAAACATACAATTCCGTATGATCCGTCCCTATATGCTCTGCCACTTTTCTGGCATGAATCGCTTCATTGTATTCCGCCTCATGAAATCCGACCGTAAATGTCCGAATCGGTCGACTGCTCTGCGCCTGCATGAGCGCCACGACCAGCGATGAATCAATCCCGCCAGACAGAAACGCACCCAAAGGGACATCCGCTGTCATCCGCAGCCCCACGGCGTCGCGTAGGAGCCCATCGAGTTGCTCGACCGCTTCCGCTTCTGATCCTTTAAATGGAAAGGCACAACCTGCCTCAACACGCTCCTTCGCGGACCAATAGCGAACCGGCTTCCATGTCGCATGACGAGCATCCGGATCAGGTGAAAACCCCTCAGCTGCTTCGAGTTCCCTATCCCCCACGGTCAGCACACAGCCAGCCGATAGCTTGTACACATGCTTATAAATCGACAGTGGCGCTGGTACATACCCTACTCTCATAAATGAGGTAAGCGCTCCACGATCAATCTCAGAGTGGAAGCCCTTACATGCTCGGAGCGCCTTCAGTTCTGAACCAAACAAAAATGTCTTTCCGGCCCATCCGAAATACAGCGGTTTAACCCCGATCCGGTCACGGACGAGGGAAAGTGTCCGTCGCTCCCGATCCCAGAGGGCGAAAGCAAACATCCCCACAAATCGCTGCACGGCACGCGCAAGTCCCCACTCCTCGAAGGCGGCAAGCATGACTTCTGTATCCGAATGCCCACGGAACTTCGCACCGGTGGCCTCCAGCTCAGACCGCAGCTCAGTGAAGTTATAGATCTCACCATTATAGGAAATTACATATCGACCGCTACCCGAAGCCATCGGTTGATGGCCCTCGGGTGAAAGATCAAGAATCGATAGTCTGGCATGCCCGAGCGCGACCCCTGCTGACCGATCGCACCAAACCCCTGAATCATCAGGCCCACGATACCGGATCGCTTGAACCATAGCAGACACGACTGTCTCCCACTCCTCACCCTGACGACTGAATATCCCCGCTATCCCACACATGAATAAATTTCTACATCCCTCTATGCCGAGAAGCGCTTGACCGGTTGCATGACTAGCGCGGGCAAAAGATTTTCATACAAAGTTTCGTAGCGTGTAATGATACGTGACAGTGAATACTCCGCTTCGATCCAAACCCTGGCTGCTTGCCCCAACTCATAGCGAACCTTCGGCCCTCGATCAATGAGATCGATCATCGCCATAGCAAATGCCTGAGGGTTACGTGGCGGCACGACAACACCTGTGTGGGCGATAATCGCCCGAACATCGCCAACATCGGTTGCGACACATGGCACGCCAGCAGCCATCGCTTCACCCAGTACGTTGGGAAACCCCTCCCCGAACGCCGAGGACAAACAGACAATGTCTATGCCGGGAATAAGTCGATCGATATGGCGATGCGGGCCAATAAAATGCACTCGCCCTGAAAGACCCAGCTCGGCGACTCGAGGAATGAGCGTCTCCGTGCCCTTCCCGGCCAACACAAAATGCGCATTAGCTCGCGCAGTCGCAACTTGACGGGCCGCAGCCAGAAACATTGCATGATCTTTCATGGGGTCAACACGCGCAACGAGTGCGAGCAGCACCGTATCTTCTGGCAACCCAAGCTCCTCGCGCAGCTTCGGTCCTATGGAACGGTCAGGACGGAATCGATCCGTATCAAATCCGTTCGAGATAACCTCCCATCGGCGTGGCCGATATCCAAATCGTTGATGATATTGTTGCCCCGCCAGACTGTTCGCCACTACTGCAACGGGCACATGTGAACGGAGCGAAAGCACCCGCTGAACTAGACGGGTTTGATACGGATAATGTTCTAAGTCCATGTCCGAACAACGCAAATTCCACACCAGTGGGATGGGGCCGGCTATCCAGGCCGCGATCAGGCTCAAGAGATCGGCGTGATACAGCCAACTCTGCACCAGCGATGGATTCAAAGTCTTCAATAACTGAACCAGCCGCGGCAACGCACGTGGGTCTGGCCAGCCGCGCCGCATGTTCAGACAATGAACCGGCACTCCGGACGATTGAATACTCTCACCTAACTGGCCTCGATCGGTCAGCGATACGACACTGTTTGCAAAACGGGTTCGATCCATTCCAGCAACCAGCTTGGCCAACATCACCTCGGCCCCGCCAGTATCAAGCCCCGTAATGACGTGAAGGATGTGGATCATTCTCGAGATACCCGAAGGCAGGGGAATACTGCTCCAGGAGGACGCCTCAACTTTTTCACCTTACCCCCAACTTTCACTCAGCGATAGCGCCCACTCAACGAGCCCATAGCAATCCGCGCTGGCTCAAAGCTAACCGCACCGCCTCCGCGGCCAATTCGTGCCCGCGCGCATTCCAATGAGCATTTGTTTCAAACTCAAACCTTTCACCGTTCCGAAAATAATCGTCTCTGAAAATCGGGTGCAAATCAATGGCGAAAAACCTGCTCGCCTCGCTTTGCTGAATAAAATACTGATTCATGACATACGCGTAGCTTTTCTTCTCTTGCGAATCACTACCGTCACGATAAATATACTCCCGCAGGCCATCAACAACAAAAAAAACAGGTTTATCTCCGACTATCACCTTCAGGTCAGACATAAACCTATCAACGGCCCTCTTACTCCAGCTCACCCTTACTTCATCTACCATCGCGGGCACATTCGCAACAAACGCTGAAGAGCCACCCTGCCTCGCACCGCCAATAAAGCTATATGGGCGTAAATTTATCGCAAAGTAGCGCGCTGTAGCAGAGAATCGCAAGAGCGTTTTCAGCATACCAGCCCTGTAATCAACTCGCTCCAGCTGAAAGTTGTCGTCATAGTAATGATACCCAGGGCTCTGCTTATACCTCAAAAGAGACTCATCATAATCATTCGCCACCACGACAAACACGAAAACACTTGGATCAAATTCAGCTCTTGCAAACTTGGCATAAGCCAAGTACTGAGATAGAGGGCTACCGCTGGAGCCAATGCCATACACATCATATTGGGAGTCAAGAGCAGCACTCAATCTACCGTGAATCGCTTCGGCGTTCTTCACCTGTAATGCCTCGACATAACTGTCACCAATGACCACCAGCTTCCCTTTGCCCTCACCTCGCCGAAAGTCTTTGTCGTCAAAAAATCCCCAGTTATTCGTCTTTTTCCGACTTCTAATCTCAAAGAACTTTCCAATCGAAATATCCAGACTTCGATTTGGCTCAAATCTCATGTATGGATTAGCGTCATTGACATCCATCGTGCTCGTCGCGTCCGACACGGGAAGAGCCTGAAAGATGACCTCCACCAAAATAACGGCCAAAAGACAGCCCAGCAGCACTGCAAGAATATTCTTTTTCATGTCTTGCTTCCCGCCAAAAACGAAGGGGTCAGCCCTCGCATATTCCATCTTGAGCGGCGTTTCGCTCACGTCAAGACCCACATCTCGTGACGGCTTCAATACCGCCCCGCAATCCTCCAAGCCATACAGACTTTACGGGCGCGCCCCACCTGGAATCAGTAATCAAAATACCACGGCTGCTCGCTGTAACAAAAACGAGCCTTTCGCTACCATGACGCTCCGATCGTCGGGAACCAGTCGACCTGCACACGAATCGCCTTTTTTCATTCAGCCCTCGAAATCCCCACCCTGATCGCCGAGTCCGTTCGTTTACTTCGCATCACAGCCCCAGCGCATGCGACGTTACTTCAATCAATCGATCACGACTAAAATGCTCGGTGATACGCGCGCGCGCGCGCGCCCCCAGTCGTGCTCTCTCTGCAGCCCCCATATCCAGCACCTTGCACCATGCCTCGGCAAGCGCCATCGGATCATCGGCCGTCACTACATAGCCTGCATCACCAACAATCCTTTGGGCATCTCCTACGTTGGTTGCCACACAAGGAACGCCACAGGCCATAGCCTCACCAATGACGTTGGGGAAGCCTTCACTAGAAGAAGAGCAGGTGGCGATGTCTAACGAGTTATAAACGGCCTCCATGTCGCCAGTCGCACCTTCCCATATCACGGCGCGACTCAACCTCAGCTCCTCGGTCAGAGCCAGAAGCCTCCGTCGATAGTATTCTGGCCCCTCCCCGACACAAAGAAAACGAACATCCTGCCGGTCGTTCCGCAGAATAGCCGCCGCCCGTAAAAAGACGTCATGTCCTTTCATCGGATCAATCCGCCCAACCAGGCCTATGAATGATTCGTCAGCAGCAACTCGCAGTCTCTTTCGGAGCTGCTCCCGCACCTTGGGGTCAGGACAAAACCGCTCGACATCAATGCCATTGGGAAGCACAATCAATTTTGCAGAGGGAAAACCGTGTGCGATCGCGTAATCGCGGCCCGCATGGGAATTTGCGATGATTAAATCTGCGAAGCGAGAAAGCCTACACTCGATCCGATACAACAGGCGATCCAGCCACCCGTACCGGTTCAGGTCCATACTGGACGCACGCACACTCCAGACAATCTTGGCATGACCAAACCACGGCTTAGCCACGATGGCCATCAAATTTGCACTGCCGAGAAACGAATACACCACCGACGGGCGATAATCCCGGACCATTCGAGTCCATCGCCATAAAAGCCTTGCGACATCCCACCTGGAGCGCTTCATGAGCGATCGGCACTCGACGCCAGAACCGGCAAGCTCATCTCCCAGAGAACCACCGTCATAGAACGTCACAACTCGTACCGGCACACCACTCGCCTTAAGCCCGACGGCCAGCATGACCAATTGCCGTTCGGTACCGCCGTAATTGAGGGAGCGAACCAGGAGCAATATTCGAGCAGATTGAGCCTTCATATACCGGCATCCTTAGCAAGGGTAAACCCGTGAGAACCATGACCGACAATGCCCTGCAACAGCTGAAGACGCTCACACCGAGAAAAACTCGCCCGCATTGCAGTGCGGGCGATTACGCCGCCTTGGAATAGAGGCTCAAACCGAGACGAGGAAGAGCCTCTACGATTAACCGTGAAATACCTAGCCGGATGCCCATTTTTTCAGACTGCAACCGACTTCAAGGACACCGATTTAGGCATATTAGCAACCGGCAACAACCGGACTGCCATGCACCCAGAAAATTCGCATGCCAGCTTGCTTCCATGCTAATATAAACCATTATATATGCGACTACATCTAATCAGCAAAATTACCAGCAGACCCTAAAATCTGGCGCCGCACATAACTCGAAAATAACGACTTGAGAGAGATTCCCCGAATGGAACCATCTGCAGTATGGCAAGGGCGACGAGTTCGCCTGGTAACCTTCGCCTGGGGGAAATCTTATATCGACAATTTACTTGAGCGTGCCTTATCGTCCGCGCTAGCACCAGGCAATCTTCCAACGCTGGCCGAGCACTTTGACTGCACAGTCGTCATTGTGACCGAGGAATCACTATTCACGTACGTCAAGTCTCACCCCATTAGCGTAAAGCTTCAGTTGATCTGCCCCCTAAAACTCGTCTCACTCGACGATTTAATCGGCGAACCTTGGCAATATGGGATAACACTGGCATACGCGCTATTTCGCGGCTTCTCAGATCTTGCGTCAGAGATGACAGAATCATTTATTCTATTTCTGAACGCAGATTTCGTGCTGGCAGACGGCTGTTATGCGCGATTAATGCCCCATATGCTGGCCGGGGAACGGGCACTGTTTGCGCCTAGCTATTGTGCAAATGAAGAAGAAGTCACCCCGCTCTTACAAGCTAACGCCGTAGGCCACAATGGCGCAATTGTCCTCGCCCCACGTGCAATGGCCGACCTGATCATCGCACATCGGCACAACACAATTCGGACAAAAATACTCAATCAAGATGTGTGTCACTTTGCTTACTCCGACCAGTTTTACTGGCAGGCAGATGAGCGCACGATCGTTGGGCATCAAATGCCCATTGCGTTGGTAGGCGTTCGACCGGAAGTACGGGTAACGGATATTAATACGTTTTGGGATTGGGGCGTGGTGCACGAACTATGCCCCTCAAAGAAAATGACGGTTCTCGGTGATTCCGATGAATTTCTCATGCTGGAACTACGGGCAAGGAATGCGCATATAGAATCGATTCGATGTGGTCACGGGACACCGAAGTCTAAAGCATCAGGCATGTCAGGCTACATCACTCAATATCAGCTCGATCATGCAAAATTTCCCCTAACTCTGCACGGGGATGAATTGCCAGGCGACATTGAAGCTGCACGGGCGGCACTTGATACGGGGACTAAAGAAATACTGAAACATGTGACTCAGGCGCCAACACATAGTGGCCATAAGGCCTGGCGTCACCACCAACTGCATTTGAAGTACTTTCATGAGACGAGACTCCGGCGAGCAGCAATTGCAGAAATGAAGGAAAATCTGCGATTACTTGAAGAGCCCTTTCTCCTTGGGCGCCGATCGCTTCGACCTCGGCTTCACGAACTTCAACAGCTACACAAGAATGGGCTGGACGCCGTGTCAATGAAAAGCGGTTTCTTAGCTGTTCCATTATGGCGCACTTTATCCCGTCAGGCACGCATGGCTGCAGGATTCATACTGCATACTCGTCTACTGCCTTACGTCCTTAAACTCACAGGAGAAGTTCCACGCTACCCCCCATGGCACCCCTCGTGGTCAGAATTCAGGCACATTTCCCGGCTCCTTCGCGAGACCAAATCTGGCCCCCCCTTAAAACTATTGATGGTTTGCACTGACGAGGGATGGCTAGCCAAATCGATAGAACTGCCCCCAGGAAGTACCGTATTTACAGCGACTGAAAGCCAATTGAATGGGGACGGCATTGCTCCAGCATCGGAGGGGAATAAATTCGACCTCTGCATAGTTCAACTAGACTCCGCCCGCATTACCGCACTTGAAACAATATACGATCAAGCAATAAAGCATTTATCGCCTAACGGAAAAATCGTTTTCCACTACATGGACAGCACCAGAGCAGCGCCGATCCTGCCATCAAATATCATTGCTCGTGTCTCACTAAAGCATGGTGCACGCTTCGAGCTATATGCTGGCGGCTTGACTAGGGCCATTCGCTCCGCAGGAGTGATCATTGCCTGGCTAAACCTGCACTCAACCATTGCACCTCTGCGCCGAGAGGTCCTCAAGGCATTATTCATTATACTCTTGGCGCCGTTTTGGCTATGTTGCTCGATGGCAGAATCGCTCAAATCTGCCATCACCAAAGGGCGGGATACAACAACTGTCTGCGGTAGCATTACGGTGATTTCATCAAAAATATTACGCCAAGAGACATCTTAGCCACTCTTGAAACTTCGTCTTCCACGGAGGACTAAGTCCGCCCCCCATAACCTGAGATCCGTTTCAGTAATTTCATGAGCGAACAGGCCACTGGCTGCGCCATCAAATAGAAGCAATACAACGGCACTCGACGCTAAACCATGAATCAAACCCAAGATCTAAACGATCGTCATATGGTTCATACGACATAAAATCCTGCAACCTGAAACAGGCTCGACGAAAGATAAAGCCGTGAAAAGATCTCACCACTCTCCCTTGCGAGAAATCGACCGGAAGGGAAATCCCACATCCCCACAAAGCGCAAGCGCTGGCCACAGCGTTATCCTTCCTCTACACACACACCCAGGAATAGAATTCAATGGGCTACGTTAAGAAATTTGCCGGACTAGCAACCTTGATCGTGATCAATGTGGCAATTTTCACAATCATGTTCCTTGGCTATGTGGCCGCAACGATTGAGAGCCCCCGTGCGCACATGGGCATTCAACGAAAAATTCAATCGATCTATCAGAACGATTCCCATACTGGCTATACAATACGGCCAAACTTGGCCGCTGACTTACCGATTACCCCGGATACGTCTTACACCGTATACACAGACAGCCGCGGCGTACGGGTAGATGCCGCGGGCAAACATGCTCCAGCAAATCCAGCGGTGATTGTCATCGGCGACTCGCAGACTTTCGGCATGGGCGTATCATACGACCAAACATATCCCCACGCCCTATCGCGAGAACTCGGCGTAGAGGTGACTAACTTAGGTGTGCCTGGCTATGGTACCGTTTCCGCCTTACGCAGACTCGAAAGGTTTAGCGACCTTCACCCGAAGGTCATTGTTCTCGGCCATTATCATGATCACCCGCGACGAAACATCAATGTCTGCTCGCCAGCCTTCGCTGTCTTTAGCTGCATTACCGTTCCCCATTTGGCAAAGACTCCAAATGGCACCTTCAGCATGCGTGAGCCTGGCGACAATCAGTCAGCCCTTGACCAGATTAACGCATATTTCAACTATGTCACCGGCCAAGGCCCTGCCTATAGCATATGGCTGGATTACTTTTGGTCAGGCCTGCGCCGAACTCGCGATATCTTTGAAACACTGCGGCTGATAGACTTTTACCCCTACAAGGAGCCTATTGACCCCACCATTGCGGAAGCCACCACTCGGCTCCTGCTTGAACGGCTACGAAACCAGGCGACCATGATGGATGCACGACCAATGGTGCCGTACATTCCAGATTACTTTGGAGCCAGAGTCGAACCGGCACCTGATTACCTCACCCGCATTGCACGCGAGCTCGACATTCCGTTGGTCGACCCGACCAATGAAATCCAGGACATCAAGGAGCACGACCCGGAACATCTTTCGGTGCCCAGTGATGGGCACCTCCAAGGGACCCCCAATAGACGCATAGCCCATCTGCTTACGGGAAAAATCATGGATCTAGGACTCATAAACTGAAAAAGCTTGGGACAATCTTGAATGGCTTCAAAGGCTCTTGACTGGGGAGATTAGAGGGCGATCAACCTAAAAAACGAGGCTTTAAAAGAACGGACCTAGCATTTCTAATAACGTCTAACCATAGACTTGCACAATGGTTTAAGCCGATATCAGAAAAATGGCAGCCATCGTATCGCTCGTCTACCCCCACCTGATCGAGGTCAGGGCCGGCAAGGACTCCAAGTTCAGGCATAACCAAGTCATGCTGCCCTTTTCGGATCTGCAGGGCATTGTCTAACGCTGGGGAATTGCACGCGCAGAGCGTTGCCGTTGCCACGAATACCGGTGCCACAACATAACCGTTCCCGCAACGATGCGATCAGACATTGAATATATTCTGCATAAGTCTCGGCCGACATATCCGTGTGGTTGGCCTCGGCTTCTCCCTGCTGCCAAAATACTGCCGAGAATGGCAGAATCCCGCCACCAACTATCATGGACAGACGACTCAGACAGAGATCAAGACGAATGGCCATGCTTCCACCGTGGATCCAATCACGTGCAAATGTGCCGCCAAATGCAAGCGGGACAAACAGGACTTTGCGATAGACCCTTTCCGCAACAAGTTGGTCACCCAATCGAGACCATATGCTTCCACCCATTCCAGATGAGCCTGACAACGGATCGTCAGCCCTGTAGCAGCGCATGTCCATGAAATTAAGTGTGTACACCTCGGATTTTGGCCGATAGGGGATATCGCCATGGTTGGCTGCATTGGATTGGCCAACCACAAGAAATACGCCGCAATCAGGGTCGTCGAGCAGCCCTGCCAAGGGATACTCTCTGCTGCCTGCAGCCGGCTCAGTGTCGTTTCCTGGCACATAGGCGCCTAACGACTTTACATAGTCAAGGCTCCCGTCGTCTTCCTGAAATCTCAGATCACTAGCACTAGTCAATTCTCCAGCATGTCGTCTAAAAAGATCAATACAGTGGCTATAGTGGACAGCCAGGTCATGAGCCAGAGGATGGTGGACCTGCTCACGCACATGTCTGGCAACATTGAGAACCGGCAATACCAAGTCGCTCCATCTAGCAACTGCATCAAGTTGCTCTGGCCTCTTAAGATCATCTAGCTGACGGGTGATTGCCTGTAACTGACCATCGACTCCAGATGCCTTTAGCAAACGCCGTGTCAACGACACAACTGGTGTCTTGAAAGGGCGAAGAATTTTCTTGATTATCGGCTTGAGCATATGGATCTAACCGCAGTAGAGCGAAGGCTTGCAAAAGTTACAGATACAGCTGTTCCCGTTTTGATGGCCCTACGAGCATCTGCTCTGGAATGTCCGATTGGGTTCGGGAATCGATTGGTGGAACCGTCGGTTCAGATGCATAAGGGGCACCCAATTCGCACAGCGGGTATTTTGCCAGTTGACGCGATGTCGGTTCGAACTGTGCACTAGGCTGTTGCCATGGGCAGACGGCCTTTAGATTAAACCTCCGGAGTATGTCCATCATAAATTTCGATCGCGCAGCAGCGGCATTCAGAATGTGTGAGTTAGCCTGAATGCCTGTCAGCGGCTTGCTGTTAACCACCTGCATCAGCTCTGCCTCCGAAGTGGCAAGCAGTTTATCTCCAGCATGCCACTCCTTATAGAAATTCTGTAACGCGGGCTTAAATGTCTTTTTATGCTCAAGCTTTTGGGCCATAAACCACATCACGGTGTAATACCGAGGCTTCCAGATATACACATCGTCATTGTATTGGTAGTTAAGCCAAATGGTACGGATGTCAGTCTGCCGGTCCCAGTCTGGCATCCAGTTGATCCAGGAGACAAAATTACCGAACCCGTTCTGCGCGAGATTGTCAAAGTAAAATGGCGGATTCGGGTGAAACATGCAGGTATTGATCGGCGAGACCATCGGCAAGTACAGGACCATCCATCCCCCTGGCTTTACCAGATTGCCTGCATTTTCTAGCGACTGAAATATGTCTGCCGTATGCTCGAGGACTCCGATGTCGAACAGCAGGTCGAATTTATTGTGCATCGACTCCGGTATTGGGTCACAGAGATTCCACTGAATGTCTGGCTTGTCGTTCTCAAAAGCATCCAGCGTGGTCAGCGAACCATACCCCAACATCGAGAACAGATCCTTGACGTCCATATAATGCCTTGGATCCGACGTAAACTGCGTTTGATTTCTGGATAAATGATAGTTCCTCTCGGAAGCAGTTAACACTCGGAAATCGGTCTTCCGCTCGCGCATAAGTTGAGCGGCCTCTTCGTGGGTGAACATGACATCCTGGACGCCAAATGCAAGGGCATCACCCTTCGAGAAATTGCAGCGGCGCTGCATTTCAAGAAACATCCTCATCCAGCTAGCATTTACAGACATTTCCAGCTACCTCAGTTAGATACACTCTTGATGATCGATGTCCGATTCGACACGAATATTTTAACCCTGCATTCTCTTGCTCCGACTCCGCGAAGGACAATAACCAGTCGTATGCTCCCCGTCAAGGAAACGATGGTGAAGGAAGACTGGTAGCCACTTGACGTTGGCCCTGTGACCAAACGCATCTAAAGCAGGCGACGTATTCGAGGGTCTCGAATTTCCAGCACGCCAAGAACGAGCTTTCAAGAAATAGTTTGACCGCCAAAGCCGTCATTTTACTCCAGCTCTGACCTGCCATCGTTTTCCGAGGTGACGCCATTATTCGTTAGCGGAAGGCATTGCCAGGACCGGGAAGAGTTTATCTGCAAAGGCGACCTGCGCCCTGGGTCCATGATGACCATCGAGGGGCCCCTCATCCATTTCGAATGGTTTCAGCCGAAGGTCAATGGCTTCATAACCGAGGGCGGAAGCGCCTGCAACCACAGACGACTTATCCGACCCTCTCATATAGGCCAATAGATACCGCGCATGGGGGAAAACGCTACGCGCCTCAGCCAGAATGGATAAGGTCACCTTATGCTGCATGCTCCTGGGGGGATCTGGCTGATCACAAAGCCCATTATCCTCGCAAAATAACGGAATCACATCGACGTCCAAACGCCCCTCGATCAATCGCGCGCGGGGATGCCCGTATCCCGGCACATCTGGCATGTAGTCTTCTGTCAGATTGCTCTTGTCATATGCCCTTAGACGACTTGCGGCGGCGACATTAATCTCATTATAAAAATCGGCATAGCCCATCACCACAACGTGCAACTCGTGGCCCTGTTGTGCAAGCGACTTCAGCTTAATCAGCGCATGAATATTACTCCATCCATTAAAGCCAAAGTTACGAACCAGATCTTTGGGAAGCCGCGACTGCAGGATAAATGGAAACGTAGTCTCATCCGCATTGCCCCAGCCAAAAACCGATGAATCGCCAAAGATGCCGATGGCTCGTGCAGGATGATCCATTGAGTGAGAATGGCTTGTGGCCCGTCCATTGCTCTGAGGTAATATGGTTGCGATGAACCAATGGCGGGAACTGCCCTTTGCAATCGTCACGGTTTGCCGGCCTTCATTTGGAGCAAAACCAAAATCTCCATCAGGCCTATAAAACGGAAGAGGAGTCGAGTGGTAAGTTGTAAGGGGGGCCGCCAATGAAGTACTGGCGTCCGATTGATCGTCCCTATCTACCTCGCGTCACTGCCTGATTAATATTCCGATAGGCATCAATAACCTCGTCAACCGTACCCTCCATCTCGATCCGTCCGCTATGCAGGAGGATCGCCTTATTGCACATAGCCCGAATGAGTGTATCGGAATGGGACGACAGGATCATAATACTGGACCGAGCCACGAGCGACTCGATTCGCCGTTCAGCCTGTTCAGCAAATCGCGCGTCTCCCGCACCCAACCCTTCATCGAGAACCAGGATCTCCGGATCGATCGATGTGGCAATTGCAAAGCAGAGCCTGGTCAACATCCCGCTGGAATAGGCCCGAACCGGGATGTTCAAATAATCGCCCAGCTCACAGAACTGCTCGATATCACGCACCTTCTGCGCGACTTCAGCCCGACTCATTCCTAAAAAGAGTCCACAGGTCAGAATGTTTTCATAGCCCGTATCGTCAGGATCCAAGCCAGGAGAAACATTGAATAACGGGGATACCTTTCCCTCTATGGCCACGCTCCCCATAGTCGGTTCATACACCCCGGCGCATACCCGAAGCAATGTAGATTTTCCCGCCCCGTTATGCCCGATGATCCCCAGCCGGTCGCCATGCTTGATGGACAGGGATATCTGATCAAGCGCTCGAACGACTACGTGCTTTTCGTCCCTGCTATCGCGACGAATGAGCCCTCCGACCGTGCGATTAATCGCACCGCGAAGTGACGGCCTCGATCCGTAGATCGGATAATCAACCGTCACATTGTCAAGCACCAGTGATGCTAACATGTCCATCTATAGCCAGTAAGGAATTCGCCTGCGAAACCGACTAAACACCATAATCGTCACCGTCCACCCGATGACGGTAAGTATCGCGATAAACTCGTAGGTCCACGGAGAGGCAGTCTTTCCCAAAAGCGGAGCCCGAACAACGTCAACGAAATGATAGAAAGCATTGTAATCCACAAAAGCCATGAATCGTTGTCCCAATTGCTCTGTCGACCAGAAAATCGGCGTCACGAGCATCGCGACCTGGAGCGTTGAGCCTACCACCTGCTGGATGTCCCGAAAACGCGCGCAGAGTAATCCAAGCAGAAGGCACACCCACACTCCATTGAGCGCAATTATCATAAGGCCGGGAATGGCCAACAATGTATGCCAATTGACCGATACCCCGCCATAGACAGCTACACCGATGAAAAGCATCATATTGTGGGCGAGAACGACACAATTCCGCCATACCACGGCGCACACGAGCATTGTGTAATTGATCGGCATAGATTTGATAAGGCTCTCGAAGGAAACAAACACCACACATCCTTCGCTGATCAGCGTCCCCACCAAACCCCACACCACCATACCAGAGGCAAGAAACGGCAAATATACTCTCGGATCCTGTTTCCAGAGTTGCGACCACATGGTCCCCATTGCAAGGATAAAAATCCCCATCGAGAGCGTGGTCCAGAAAGGGCCCAGGAGGGTCCTCCGATATCGACGCTTATTCTCTTGCCACCCCATCCTCCCCCACATGCGCCAATTCAGGAGGCCGCTTTTAATATCCGCAAAGACAAATCCATACTGAGAATTCATGCCATCACCTCGGCATTCTCAATCCGCGCGACCATCGCATCGAATTCCCGCTGGATGACATCGAGCGCATCGTCTTCCCATACCCACTTCTGAAAGTTCGTTACGAAAGGAAGCGAATCGCCCGGTTCGAATCCCATCGAACGGTTGAAATTCACCGTCGTCTGCGACACGGTCGGCGTGACCAGCTTAAACGTCAGATACCGCGACTGGTCATTCAACCAACACAAACCCATCGGCCCGTTATTCACACCGAGATTGAGCCAT
>SXGT01171715.1_pt1 | contig 53188 bp, 41 predicted proteins | sample 3176221 | NCBI WGS metagenome assembly SXGT01 (sample SAMN11356862, study PRJNA531348) | freshwater metagenome | isolation source: freshwater sample F1-120 | place: China: Fuxian Lake, Yuxi | collected 2017-12-25
CGCTTCCGCCGACACCATCACAGTCTGCCCTGATGGATCGTGCGACTTTACGAGTCCCGTCGCCGCTGTCACAGCAGCCGTTTCGGGCGACACGATTCAAATCGGTGCGGGCACATACATGCTCGACGGCACGATCTCGCTCTTAAACAAACAGCTCGTGATTCGCGGAGCTGTCGACGCGGTAGGTCAGCCTGCGACCGTACTGAACGCCGGTGGGACGAGGCAGATTTTCTCTTTCTCCGTCGTTGGCAGCACCACATCGATCGAGAACATCGTCATCACCAACGGACGCGCGGACTACGGCGGCGCGATGTTTATGTACGGTGCTAATCCGGTCTTCCGGAACTGCGTCATGCAGAACAACCGAGCAACGTATCACGGGGGCGCGATCTATCTCAACGACTCGAGCCCGACGTTTATCCTCTGCGAGCTCACCGACAATCACACGATCACGCAAGGGCAAGGAGCGGGGGGTGCCATCTTTGTCAGCACCGGCGCGCCGACCTTTAACTCCTGCTCGCTTACTGGAAACACAAGCAGCGACGGTGGTGCCATCTTCCTCAGCTCAAACGGTCGAGTGAATCTTCAATCGACGCGCGTCTGCGGCAACAGCGCTCCGATTGACCCGCAGATCGGTATGAACACTGGTGGCATCGTGAACGACCTCGGTGGTGCATGCGTGGAGAACGATTGCGCCGCATGCCCGCTGCCATCAGTGTGCCCCGCCGACTTGGACGGAAACCGCGTGGTCAATGCCTTCGATTTCAGCATGCTGCTCTCTGCGTGGGGGGCGTGCTCCGCTTGCGCAGCAGACATCAACCGCGATGGGATAGTGGACGGATTGGACCTGACAATGATGCTCGGCGAATGGGGCGACTGTCAGAGCGCCGCACCACCCGGCCTTGCCGGCTGGAACCGCGACGGCCAGACATGGCTGGTGTGGAACGACAATCTCACATTCTCCGGCCTCGAGAGCGTCTCGGTCTACCGCTCGAGTGCGCCGATTACGACGCTCGCTCAGTTGCAGGCGGCGGAGCGCATCGGCCGCCTCTATCCGCAGGACTGGAAGGCGGCGCGCCTAACCACGTCCCACCCGAGCGCAACCTGGACGATCCCGAGTGCGAATGGAGCGCCCCGCACATTGCTCTCGAGTGAGGGTCTCTTCGTGTACACGCCGCACGAGGCCGTGCCCGAATACTTCGCGGTGGTCAAGACGGAGAACCTGCTGACCGGCCCATTCTCGAGCAGCGGCCCGATCGAGCAGACGCTCGATCCTGTGGTGCCGCATCTCCAGAAGTCCGGCTTCGACGCGGGCCACCCGTATGAGATTCACGCACTGTGGGTCGACGGCCGCACCGACCACGACTCTGGGCGCGCCGACTTTCCAGTGATGGAGAGCGCCAGCGGCAACGGCACCGCACATCTGTACGCAATCTTCGAGCCGACGATCGGTCTGCCGGCTGCGCCGATGCCGGGCGTGATGTTCCTGCACGGCGGTGGCGGTTCGTACTGGAACTTCCGACCGTCGATGAGCGGCACGCAGCAAATGGTCCAGCACGTCGAGAACGGCCTCTACGTCACGCTCGATTCGCACATGTACTTGCGCGTCGGCGCGAACGTCGTGTCGAACAGCACCGGCTGGTTCGGTCACTGCGATAACTACGACCGATTCGAGGACGTCACGGTCAAGCCGCCCTCGGACACGCTTGTCGCCAACTACACGCAACGGCGGATCAACTGGATTCTCGACTGGCTGCAAACCACGCGCGGCGTCGATCCCCACCGCACGTCGATGGCTGGACTGTCTGGCGGAGGCCGCGGCACGCACCTGTTCGCGCGCGTGTATCCCGAGCGGCTGTCGACGAGTCTGAGCTATGTGATGCCGACCAACGTCATGAACGCCGACGGCCCAGCGTTCTCCGGCACGTTCGAGCAGAATCTCGCGACGACCCTTCCTGGCGCGATCGGCTTCTTCGACCTGTACACGCCGACGACTTTGTACGCGACCGTCGACCTTCCTTTCATGCACTTCGTCGACGGGACGACCGATACCCAGGCGCCGTGGACCGGCAAGCCGCCGACCTACGACGCGCTGAACGCGTGGCGAATGGGCGCTGCGATCTGGTGGGACGCGCGCGGTCACACCGCGTCGAGCCCGACTGGCTGGGTCGGTGCGCACTTCAACGGCTCGCCGAGATTCGCTGCGCAGACGCTGACTCGCTATCGCAACGACCAATCTTTCCCCGCGATCCACGATGTCGACCACAATCCCGCGGTGTCGCAGCAGCAGCCGGATCCGGGCGACCCTGTGGTTCCGGCCAACGGGTCACCATGGGGTTCCTGGGGTGGATGGTTCGACTGGGACAGGAATTCGATCGTCGACACGGTCGACGCATGGTCGTGCGAACTGTGGCTCGAGACGACTGCCGCATTCCGCGCGGACAACGCGCCGCTTCCGACCGCGCGTGCGAGCGTGACGCTGCGCCGACTGCAGTCCTTCGCGCTCGCTCCGTACGAGCCGGTGCAGGTCAAACTCGCGCTCGCGCAGGCTCCATTCACAGTCGTGTTCTCGGGCACCGTGCCGGCGGACGCAAGCGGTGTGCTGACGATCCCTAACCTGCAGTTCGGCTCGGCTCACGTGCGGCTGTCGGTAGAGCGTTAGTCGCGCGCAACTCTCACACCCCCGGGGTTGTTGCGATTGCTGCATCTCGGTCGCCAGGAAACACCTTTGCGGCTTGCGCAAACGTTACAGACCGCCATGGGAGTTTGAATTCGCGCCTTCGGTCGTGACTTCGGGGGCGCGCAATGCCGATGTGCCATTCGCAGAGCGGATTTGTTGCAGGTGAGTCTGCGTGCGCTTTGTGTTTGCAGGGAGGCCTCGTCGTATGCAGGGACCCGCGTCGAATGATGTCACGATGGACGCTGCGCAGATTGCTGCTGCCGCGGTGAGACAGGTCTCGCACATCGCGACACTTCCCGAAGTCACGATGGGAATCATCGAACTTGTCGAGGATCCGAAGTCAAGCGCGCAAGACCTCAACCGTCTCATCGGCAATGATCCCGCACTCTCCGCGCGCATCCTCAAAGTTGTGAACAGCGCGTTCTACGGACTTCCGCGCCAGATTGGTTCGATCAATCGCGCAATCTCGCTCTTGGGCCTGAACGCGGTGAAGAACATCGCCATCGCAGCAAGTCTCGCGAAGCTCTTTCGTGGCGGCGCATTGAGCGATCGATTCGATGCCAAGGACCTCTGGACGCACTCCATCGCCGTTGCCGCTGCAGGCAAAGTCCTCGCGAAAGAAGCGCGCATGTCAAGCGGTGATGAGGCGTTCCTCGCAGGTCTCATTCACGACATCGGGGTGATGGTCGAGTTGCAATCCGATCGCGTCAAGCTCACGCAAGTCTTCAGCAACATGCAGTACGGCGCGGAAGGGGAGCCGATGATCGACTTCCGTCTCGCGGAGCGAGCGGCGTTTGGCGCCGATCATTGTCATTTCGGCGAAGCACTGTGCGATGCGTGGAAGTTTCCGCGAAGCCTTGCGCTCGTCTGTGGGCATCACCATGATCCCGCGAGCCTCCCGCATGATCAACGGCAGTTGGCGTGGGTCATCTTTATCGCCGAGCGACTCGCGGCGGCGAATGGGGGCTTTACAAGTGATCTCTATCCGCGAGAAATCCCCGAAGAGGCACTTGAATCCGCTCGATTGACCGGAGCGCAACTCGCGTCTTGCGCGGCGCAAATCGCCGAATCGCTTGATGAGGCGCAAGGCCTTCTCGCGGGCTGACGAAGCATTCTTCAGTTCAGACCAATGCCGCGATCTGTCGCGCTCTGCGTTCGCGCGGCCGCTTTGCGCGTCGTCGAATCGAGCGTTGCGAGTTCGCTGAGGATGAGGCGCGCGCGTTCACGGAGACTTGGTTCCGCGAGCAATCGATAGCGCTGGTCATCGTCGATGGCGAGGAGGCATCCAACCTGCTCGAGGAGGAGTTCAGCCGGAACCTTTTCCTGTTGCAACCACTCACGGACTTGATGAAACGCTCCTGCGCGGCTCAGTTCGCCATGGTCGAGGTGTTTGAGGATCGCGAGTCGCAGGGCGCGAATCGTGCCAAAGCCTCGATGCAGCGATTCGGTGGGGCGGAGGAACGCGCGAGCGTAGAGTCGTGATGCGTTCGCTTCCTCGATGCCTTCGATGCGTGCCCGGCAGATACCGTGCATGAGCACTTCATGTCGACCATCTGCAAGTCGGTGGTGTTCGAAGATTTTCCCCACACACACGATCGGACGAAGCGCGGGTTCCTGTGTCAAGCCGGAACTCTGGAGCGCGACCCGTTCGCCTTTCCAATCTCTCGGTGCGTAGGACGCGAGCGCGATCGGTGCGGCACCTTGCAACAATCCGCCCCCTGCTTCGAGACACGCCTCGATCATCTGTCGATAGCGCGGTTCAAACACAAACAGTTTCTCTGCGACATGCGGGAGGAGCACGACCTGTGGCAGCGAGAACACGGCGATGGGTCGGTCGAAGTTGATTTCAATGACATGCGCCATCGTGGGAAAACTCTAGGCCGATCGCGGAGCGAGAAGGATGCATCAGTCATGGACGATCGAGCGCTGCATTCCACTCCGTCCGCTCCCTCGCGAATCGTGCGAATAGTGGTGCGGGGTCGCCTTCGAGCCGAATCGAACTGATCCGTTCATCCTTGGTGATGTTCTTTGCCACGCTCAACCCTTCGACAATGGTCGCGAAGATCGGGTAGTCGAGATTCCATCGTTCCTGTCCTTTGATCGTGAGGAAGAATGTCGTTGGTCGAACCGATTGATTCGCGCCATCGAGGACCTTGGCCATCCCCACCATGCCGCCTTCATTGAAGAGGAGGTCCTTGGAGTACTCCGGTCGGACGGAGTACGCGGGCAAGGGCACGCCGTCGACGCCGCTCGTCTGACGGATGACAAAAGTATGTCCCGTCCATCGCGCCCCGTCATAGAACTTGCGATCCACGAGATTCGCAAAGTTCGCACACAATCGAGGCGCGCGCCTGACTTCGAGCTTGATTTTCACTTGGCCTGAAGCGGTCTCAATGATCGCGAAGAGTTCCCCTTGTTCAACGGTCGCGGATGGAGGCGCCGGACCGCGCTTGGGTCTTGGTTCCTCTGCAGGCAGGGCGGGCGGCATGATGGGAGCGGTAGCGTTCGGCTTGTCTCCGCAGCCGCTCGCTATGACCCATGCGAGCGAAGCAATGGCGAGGATCGACCGAAACGATGTTGGCATCAGGGCGCGCATGGGAGAATCAGGGGATTGGCCGCTTCCGTGAGCCGCGCGGTCGACCGCGATCCGTGACGGGAGGCGCGTTGTTGCTCGGAGTTGCCTCGCCTTCCGGCTCGACATTTGGATCACTTGTCGTGCCTTCTCCTTCGCGTGGACTCTCGGGCAGGGGAACGGGGAGCGTTTCGGGATCGGCGAGACCCGCGGCGGCCGCGGCGTTGAGAAGTCCGTCGTGCGTGAACGCATCCGCGCGATCGAGGGCGGCGAGTGCTTGCATGGTGTCTTCGAGCAGTGGGCGAAGTTCGAGCGCTGCGCTGGGAAGAATGCGGTCGAGCGTCCGAACGCTTTCTCGAACAACCGCGCGGCGTTTCGATTGAACGGCGAGTGTGTTGGCCTGATGGCGCAATCGTTGTTCGACGAGCGCGGGGTCGTTCGCCATCGCAAGGGCAAGCGCCTTGTCTGAGGCATTGGCGGCAGCCCGAGTCAGCGGCGCGAGCCGTTCAATCGTTGCGAGTAGGACATCCGTCATCGCTGCGGCGTCCTTCGGGGTGACCACACCCGCAGCGGTGAACACATCGACGAGTTTGCGCAGCATGCGTTCTTCTTCGTCGATTTCCGGATGGGTTCGCTCGATCCAGAGACGCGGCAATCGGAGGCCAAGCTCGGCCGCGAAACTCTTGCGCAGGAGTTCCACCCACCGTGCGTTGAGGTCGCGCAGCGTGAACTCACTCTCCGCTTCACGGATGTTCAGGAGGTCAAGCTCGCTCTCTATCTGCGCAGCTTCCTCCCGTGATTTCGTGAGGTGCCACTCTGGCCCAAGGCCGACGAGCAGGGTCGCGCGTTCCGCTTGAATTGCCCGGAGCGCGATGAACCGCGTATCAAGCGCGGCGTTGAGTTCGAGCGCGTAGCGACGAGTCATCACGCCAAGCGGAGATTGCGCGTCACTCGGAGGCACGATTGCTGCGATGAGTTCGCGGAGATCAATCGCAGCGCCTGGAATGCGACTGGCCGCAGGGGTGCGTGCCGTCGCGCGAGCGAGCAGAAAGTCTTCGAGCGGAATGCGTCGGTCGATTTCAGAACCGTTCCTGAGCACTTTGAGGATCGGCTCTTCGATGCCTTGGAGCGCCTGCAAGATCGCATCCCGATGTTGGTGCAGCGCGATGAGTTCGGGTGTGTAGCGCGGGTCGAATGTGTTGGAGCGGGGGTCGTAGCGGAACGCAGCGGGAAGGACTGACGCAATCGTGCGCCCCAACTTTTTCTCGAGGTCGTCGCGCTGCAGGGTTGCGAATGCGATCTGCTCCTCGAGGATCGTGAGATCGTGTTCGCTGAGTCCAAGCGCGGCCGCAAGTTTTCGATACTCCTCGCTCGATGTCGCCGAGGGAAGAAACTGTTCGCGCAGTTCACGCTCCCGATTCTCGCGTTTCGCGTCGCCGTCCTTGTCTTTGATTATCGGCGTCGAAGCAGCGGGAGCAGGCTTCGCGGTGACTGCCGGTGCTGTGGCGACGGGAACTGGCGGTGCGACTTCCTGCGAGGCAGCAAGTGCGCCAAGGACAACTGCAATGGCAACGGGAATCAAGGGCGTCATCGCTGCGTGAATGAGGATAACCGCCCACGATGTATTGCTCGCACAATCGCCGGCTTCAAATTGGTAGTATTTCCCTTCACGACGCGCACCTCGCATTGTGCGCGCGCTGGGAGTACTGAACATGGGTGGTGGTCTCGCAATTGGCGGTTTCCTGATCTGCGGTGTCATCGTCGCGGTGCTGCTCGTCGGCGGTATCTGGCTCATCGGTGTTTACAACGGCCTCGCGCGACTGCGCGTTGCTGCACAGGCCGCGTGGAGCGGGATCGATGTTGAACTCAAGCGACGCCACGATCTCATTCCCAATCTCGTCGAGACGGTGAAGGGGTACGCGGGGCATGAGCGGGGCACGCTTGATGCTGTCATCAGCGCTCGTGCGAAGGCGGTCAGCGCTGGGCCGATTGACGCGAAGATTGCCGCTGAAGGTGAACTGACGCAGACGCTCGGTCGACTCATGGCGGTGGCCGAGGCGTATCCGGACCTCAAGGCGAATACGAACTTCCTTCAATTGCAAGGGGAACTCGCGGCGACGGAAGATCGCATTGGTCAATCGCGCGTTGGCTACAACAACGCCGCGGGAGGATTCAATACCGCCATCGTGGTTTTCCCCAGCAATCTCGTTGCCGGCACATTCGGGTTCACGAAGATGGCCTTCTTCGAAGTGGACAACCCCGCCGAGCGCAGCGCGCCTCAAGTGAAATTCTGATGCAGAGTTCGATCCTCCTCGCGATTGAGGATGTCGCAGCCTGCTTCGCCATCGCAGCCGTGCTAGTCGTTGCCGTCGCGCTCGGTGTCGGGGTCATTCTCCTCGTTGCGAGGGCCGCCAGGCTTCGCGGTGAGCGAATGGCTGCGATCGAAAAACTCGCGAACGAGATTGGACTCGGCGGCCCAGGCGTCGGTTGGTTTCCGTCCTTCGACAACACGCCGCAGCCGCAATTGTTCGGCGACTTCCAAGAGGGACATTCTCGGGGCGCGACATGGGTGCGTGCGAGTTCCATCGATATCCATGGCATCCGCGCGGACCTGGTACTCGCGGACTACCTCTACAAGGTGACGAGCAGGGATGGGAAGCGGTCGGTCACCGTCACGCATGAGTTCTCCTGCCTCCTTTGGACGCCCACGATGGAACTTCCCGAACAGCTGTCGCTGCGGAGAGAAGGCGCACTCGATTGGCTTGGCGAGTGGGTGGGGATAAACGACATCGACTTTGAGTCCAGCGAGTTCAGCAATCGATTCAATATCAAGTGCAGTGACAAGCGAGCCGCGTACGACCTTTTCGATCCGCGCATGATGGAGTGGATGCTGCAAGCGGAACCGCCGAACCTCGTCCTGATATCGGGGACCTTTCTCTTCCGGGGCGCGGGGCTGTACAGCGCGGAAGAGTTTGCGGGGGTTATTCGCTGGATTGGTCTCTTCATCCATCATTTTCCGCGACACTTCGTCGATAGCCGAGTTCCGAAGGAGGATGTTTCCGCATGGGAAGCCCGTCTCCAGAAATGAGCGCTGCGCTCGTCGTTGGCGTCTGCGCGTGCGCCGTCCTTGTCGTACCCGCGATTTGGATCGCCGTCGTTTACAACGGCTTCGCAAGGCTGCGCCAGACGATTCGCGAAAGTTTTTCCGGCGTCGATGTCGAACTGAAACGGCGCCATGACTTGATTCCAAATCTCGTCGCGACCGTTCAAGGCTACGCCAACCACGAGCGCGAAACGATCGCGTTGGTGATTCAGGCGCGGGCTCGCGCGATGGCGCCGCATGCGAATGCGATCGACGCGATTTCTTCGGAACGAGCCCTCGGGAAGTCACTCGGAAGGCTGCTCGCGATCGCCGAGAACTATCCCACTCTCAAGGCGGATCAGCACTTCCTTGAATTGCAGAGGGAGCTCTCGCTGACGGAGGACCGCCTCGCCGCTTCCCGTCGCTTCTACAACAGTAATGTGCGGGAGATGAACGCGAAGTGCGCGAGTTTTCCGTCGAACATCGTCGCGGGAGTCTTCGGATTCGAGGAGGTCCCCTTCTTCGAACTGGAGTCTTCAGCCGAGCGCGCCGCGCCTGCGGTGAGGACCTGAAGGGCGAAGGCATCGATCCGTGCGCTACCATCGTCACTATGGCGAAGGAACGCGTCGTTACCCGCACCGCAACCGCGAGTGAGTCCGCTCTGGAGGGCAGTACTTCCACCCGCGTGACTCGCGCGTCGGATGTGTATGTCGCGGAGATTCGCCCCAAACGATTGCAGGAGTATGTTGGACAGAAGGAACTGGTGGAGCGACTTCGCATCGCGATCGCCGCGGCGCGGAAGCGTTCGGATGCGATGGAGCATGTGCTGTTGCACGGACCACCTGGTCTGGGGAAGACGACGGTCGCACATGTGATCGCTGAAGAAATGGGCTCGCGCGCGTTCGTGACGAGTGGGCCGGCGCTCACCAAGGCGGGGGATCTCGTCGGCACGCTCACGAAGATGCAAGCAAATGATGTGCTCTTTATCGACGAGATCCACCGACTGCCCGCTGCGGTAGAGGAGTACATCTATCCAGCGATGGAAGACCGCCGCATCGACTTCACACTCGACAGTGGTATGCACGCGAAGGTCGTGACGCTCAATCTCGAGCCATTCACCATGATCGGCGCGACAACGCGAGCTGGGCTCTTGACGAACGCGCTCCGAAGTCGCTTTGGCATCGCCCACCACCTCGAGTTCTACGATGAGATCGACTTGCAGCGGATACTGCGACGCGCGACTGGCATTCTCTCGATGGAAGGTGTCGGCGACGAGGCACTTGCCGCGATCGCGCGACGAAGTCGTGGTACGCCGCGGATCGCGATTCGTCTGCTGCGGCGCGCGCGCGACTACGCGCAAGTCATGGGAAGCGGGCACTGCTCAACCGAGAGCGTCGCGAAGGCACTCGCACTCGAAGGCGTGGATGCACTTGGCCTCGATGAACTCGATCGAAAGTACCTTCGCGTGATCGCGCAGACTTACGGTGGGGGACCGGTGGGACTTGAAGCCATCGCAGCAACACTCGCGGACGATGCGGCGACGCTTGAAGACGCGATTGAGCCGTATCTCCTCCAGATCGGATTTCTCGCACGCACGCGACAGGGGCGTTGCCTGACGAAGGCCGCCTGCGAGTACCTCGGTGTCGAATGGAAGAGCGACAGCCTCTTCAGTTAGCGCATCTTTCAGAATCCGCGAACGGGTCCGCCGAAGCCGTTCGGGTTCGCGTTGCCCTGTGCGGGGATCGACATCGAGAGGCCGAAGAACGCTTGGTCCTCGATCTTGTCGTAGCCGGCATTCACATTCAAGCGGAAATCAGGGAATGTGCGAGAGAGCGATCCGGAGACCGCGCGGATGTCCTCGTACACGAAGTCGTACTGCGGACTGAATGCGATCAGATACTTCTGTCCGACGCGATAGAGCATGCCCAACTGCAACAATTCGCTATTTGTGGGTGCGATGTATCGGTACTCGATGTAGGTCGAGAGCGCAGGATCATGCTTCATCTCAAGTCCGAGCGAGCCAAGCGCGAGGTTGGGAAGCAAGCCTTCATCGTTGGTGACATTGACTTGATCTTCGAGCAAGTATGTCGCAGTTCCACCGAGCGTCAGTGCGTCACTCAGCGCCCAAGTCATCGTGCCGTACACATTGCTTCCCCATTGCGAAAGCTCCGGTCGCCACGAGTAGAACTGGGGAATCGGCGATTGCGCGTACTGGAGTGGATTCGTCGTGTCCGCGGTTTGAAACTCGCTCGCGGTGTCGTTGAGCACGACACCGGTGTCGAGTTTGACCCAGTTCACGCTCTGCCATGCGCCAGGCCCGCCGCGTTGCGTCTGCAGCGTCTGACGAAGTCCGAGCTGCACCGCGGCGCCACCAGACTCTCCTTCGATGATCTGGTCGTACACGGGCATGTTGCCGTTGCTGACCGTGTCATAGCCGGCCCAGAGTGTGCTGTAGGGTTCGAGAATGTGTCGAAGTCGATAGATATCAAACAGCTTGCTCTGCGCGGCATCATCGATGTTGGTGAATCGTGCGCTCATGCGCGCGCCGACGGCGAAGAGCGCGCGAAGGTTGGACGAATCCGCGGAGTACTGCGTGAACTCGTCGCCGAAGTAGCCTGTTCCGTCCGCGGAGATGAACGGCGTGAAATTCGCCGTCTCGCTCGAGAACGGTGTGCTGAACTCATGCCGCGTGTAAAGCCGTGAAACCCAGTTGTTCTGATACCCCGCGTCCTCGTACGCCGCGAAGATGTCGCTCGTGGGAAGCGCGAGTCCAGGGAACGCTCCGGTGTACACGCCCAGCGATGCCGGCGTCCCCGCGGTTGGGTTGAGGCTCATCGCGGTGGCCGACCAGGTTTGTGTCCATGTCAGCCAGTCGAGCGGCTTGTCGCCATAGCGCGAGTAGTCGAACTCCGGAAACTTGTCGACGAAGTAGCCGCGACTCGCGAGCAGGTAGGAATTCGAGATGAAGTCATTTAGGTCGTACTTCATCAAGAAGGAGAGCGAGGAGTTGTTCGCGGTGTCGGCGAAGTAGACGCTCGTCTCGTACTCACGGCGTTGATCAAAGTCGCGTTCGCGCCAAGTGGTGACGAATGTTTCATCACTGATCGCACTCAACTGTGCTTGCATGAACGCGTCTTTGGAAAAATCGGCGGTGTACTCGCCATCAAGAATCCCGCGCAGCGCCGCATCTTGTTCGACTTCGATGCCCGAACTTGTGAGATCTGTTCCACCAAAGTCGTAAAGCACGTATGCGTCGAGTTTGCCGACTTTCATGTTCTCTGAGAGCCGTAGGACCGTCCCGAGTCCAGGTCCGCGCTCGCTGTACTCCTCGACGGTCAACTCCGCATCGAGCCCATCGATGGGACTGACTGCGAGGAGTTGCATGAGGTCCCACTCAGTGGAGACTTGCAGTCCCTTGTACTCCTCGTAACTCGTCTTGATTCCGCGAATCGCGGGCGTGGTCACCGGACCCTCAAAGCCCGGCAGCGGAAGAATGCGTTTGCCGCCAACCTGAATGGCCGCGCCCTCACTGCGCACATACATCCCGCCGCCTTCTTCGTCGGTCTGCTTGGTCACGGTGACCCTGTCGACACCGATCGAGAGGTGTGGCGTGAAAAACTCGCTCGTGGAAATCGTTGCGAAATCAGATTGCCATTCGTCGGCGGCGACTTGGCGAAGTTCGGCAGCTCGCGCGTAGAGCGGAAGATCGGTCCGGCGTCGGTCGTACGTTCGCAGGACTGCATCGATGATCATGGCCCGATTGTTCGCGAGGTCGTAGTAGACCTGCGCGCCGCGAATGGTGTACGCGCCGTCGGTTGCTTGCACGGCACCTTCAAGGTAGATGCCCGCGATCTGATCCGCGTTCAACGATCGCGAGTTCTCGCGAAGCGAAGCGATTGCGCCTGGCGCGAGAAAGACCACGCCGCGCTCTGCTCGCAACTGCATCGTCTGCCCATCGTGACTCGCTCCTGTGGCGTACTCAATCTCGACATGCCCCGTGAGCAGGATGCGATCGTTTCGCTCTTCGAGCGCGAGCGAGTTCGCTGAAAATGCGATCGTCCCATCCGGCTGAAAAATGGGGAGATCGACGCGCGGCCTCGCGAGTTCGATACTCGTTGGGAGACTGTCCTCGCTTGGTTGGAGGGTTGTGGTATCGGTGCCTCCCACACGAAGCGGGGGCTCCACTGGACGTGGGGTGATGTCGAGTGTCGGCTGGCTCGACAACCGATTGTTACTCGCGGCGAGCTTGCGAAGGTACGACGCGAGCCGCGCTTCGCCCGCGCGAAGGAAGGCGTTTGCGTGTGGCGCGCTCTCTTCGTCGAGCACCAACGAGACACGAGTTTCGCCGAGGTAGGACGCGGTAATGAGCAGATCTCTTCCGCTCGCGCCGCTTCCCGCGCGACGCGTGGGTTCATCAGCGCGCTCGAACCATGCGGCGACTTGGGTCACGACCCCCTTTGCGGTGGGGAGTCGATTGATCCAGACCAACGCCTGCTTGGAACTAATGTGGTAGGAGCCGAGATTGAAGCGCACTTCGCCTTCAAGCAGTAGTCGCTGCGTATCGTCTACCTTCCATCGGTGCGCTTTGGTGGAAGAGATGCTGAGAGTGGCATCGAGAGGTTGGCTCGGGATGACAAACCCGCCTAGTTTTTGTCCATTGATGGCGACTCGTTGCGTCGGTGCGACGGGGACTTGCGCGAACGCTTCCGGCGCGCCCAACCACAATTGCATTGAATGGATGGCGAGGAGAAGTGGCGCGATGCGTTGCACGGGGCGAATGGTAACTCCTGTGCGAAAGCGCGAGTCAACGCCACTTCGGCGGAGCATCGGGCGCAGGGATCAGACTTCGAAGCAATGCCATTGCCGCAAACCCGAGTGACGCTACGACCGCGATGAGCGATCCCTCCATCACCATCCCCGCCGCAAGTAACCACGCGGATGCAGTCATAGCCCGCCAGAGTGCGCCTCGGCGATAGATGCGATCGCCGCGTTTTCGATGATCATCTCCTTCGCACTTTGCTCGAGCCGCGAAGTGGAGATAGGCACAACCAACGACAAAGACGCCCGCCGGGAGAAGCGCCGCTTGCCAACGCGTGCTCGGCGGAAGCAACGCGTGTCGTTCGCTCACTCCACCGCTCACGGCGAACGCCGCCGCGATGACGAGCAGGACGCCGAGTAGCAGCAACAACTTCGCTCGGGCCGTCAGGCGCGGCCGTTTGTCTTCCACCATGTAGGCCGCCGTCGCGGTCGCGATGGACTGCAGCATCGCAAACACAAGCACGATCGCGAACGGGAACTCGCCGTTGGGCACGAGCATGCTGATGCCTGTCAAGACACCAAAGAGCACGAGACGGGCGGCGGGCACGAACTTCGCTGCTGCGTCATAAATCAGGATGGCGATTGCGAGGAGCAGTGCGGTCGAGGTTGCTTGAGTTCCAAACGGAATCGCGCCGAGGATGCCGCAAAGGAGGCATCCGCTTGCAAGCAGCACCGCGTCACGCGCGCGAATCTGACCGGCGGCAATGGGTCGCTCTGGAGAGAGTGCGCGGTCGCGCTTGGCGTCGAGTAAGTCGTTGAGCACGCAGCCAAAGGTGAAAAATCCCACGGCCATCAAGGCGCTTGCTGCGAGGGCGAACCAGAGCGGGAGGGTGGCCACGCCAGATATCGAAGGCGGTGCGAAGGCACGCGTTAGCAACACAACAAGCCAGACATCCGCGACCGCCCCGAGCGCGATACTTGCGCGGGTGAGGCGCGCCGTCGAAAGGATGCTCAGAAGGACGGGCACGCCGTGAGGGTACCACTCCGGCGACCGACAACGCCTACACTCTGCCCCCTCATGCGTACAAGCGATTCATCCCAAGTCGATGCCCGAGGCCTGCGCATTGGCCTCGTCACGAGCCAGTATCACGGCTCGATTTGCGAGCGGCTCGAGCGTGGTGCCAAGGACTGCTTTCTCGAAGCGGGTGGCGAGGAGTCCAACCTACTTCTCGTGGCTTCGCCAGGCTCCTTTGAACTGATCGCGATTGCGCGCACGCTCGCGATGCGACCAGACCTGGACGCGGTTGTTTGCCTCGGATGTGTCCTCACTGGAGAGACGCGGCATGATGAGTACATTTGCGAAGCTGTCGCGAATGGTCTTGGTCACATCTCGGCGACGATCGGCAAACCGGTTGCGTTTGGTGTGTTGACTTGCCCGACGATTGAACATGCCTACGCTCGCGCGGGTGGCGCGAAAGGCAACAAGGGCGCGGAGGCAATGCGCGCGTCGATCGCGGCCGCGTGCAGTATTCGTGAAGTGCTCGAACTTCCCCTCGGACGGGCATCACGATGAGCGAGCCAAGCGCAAAGAGTACGAAGTCGCAGAAGATTCGGACCGTTGCTCCGCTTCGGCGCAGTGCCGTGGCCGCGCTCTACCAGTTCGACGCCGGCGGCGCGAAAGATCTCGACGCGGTGCGCGTCGGCCTCGAGGAGTTGGAGTTGTTTGAAGCAGACTCCCGCGATGCGGAAGCCACAGAAGCAGAGGCCCTCGCCTCGGATGTTCTTGTGACGGAGACTTCGACGCGACGAACACTTGACCCCGAAGCGGCACGACATCGCAGTGAGGCTATTGAAGCGGGACTTGCACTCGCTTCGATGGCGTGGGAGTTTCGCAAAGAGGCCGATTCGGACATCGCTCGCTACGCCAAAGAGTGGCCTGCGCATCGGCAGCCGATGCTCGACCGCGCCATCATGCGCCTCGCGTGGTACGAACTCATCCACGGCGAAGGGCGACTGTCGGCTGTTGGCGCCTCGGGCGACGCTTCGCCGCGGGGAAACGCGGCGCGTGTCATCAACGAGGCCGTGGAACTGGCCAAGCGTTTTTCCACGGAAAAATCAGGATCATTCGTGAACGCGATTCTCGACCGCATTCACAACGCACGCTTGCCCAAATCGGTGAGCGACGCGAAGTAACGCACGAAGCATCGATATGGGAATCTTTCGCGCTGCACTCGATCTCGTCCGCAAGGGAGCCCAAAAAACTGCGGCGGTGTTTGGTGCGCAATTGCGGTCACTGCTGAAAGGCAAGCGCCTCTCGAACGACCTCATCGATGAAATCGAACGACGGCTGATCGGCGCTGATGTCGGTGTCAAGGCAACGCGCGAGATTATCACCGGGCTTCGCGCCGACTTCGCGGCGGGCTTGGCGCAAACCGGTGAGGATGCGATTGCCTATCTCAAGCGCGCGCTGAAGAGCCGCTGGACCGCCGACACGCTGCCGATTGCGACGGCGGCGCAGAAGCCCACTGTGATTCTCGTCTGCGGCGTGAATGGCGTCGGGAAGACGACGAGCGTGGCGAAGATCGCGAAGAGTCTCAAGAGTGACGGGCGTAGTGTGCTGCTTGCTGCCGCGGACACTTTCCGTGCGGGAGCGGTCGAGCAACTCGCGATTTGGGCGGAGCGGCTCGGCGTGGAACTTGTGCGCGGGAAGTCCGGCGCAGATCCCGCTGCCGTTGTTTTCGACGCCGCCGAGGCGGCACTTGCTCGCGGCGTCGATGTGCTGCTCGTGGACACCGCGGGTCGATTGCATACGCAGGACAACCTCATGCGTGAACTTGCGAAGATCAAGCAGGTTGTGGGGAGGAAGATTCCTGGAGCGCCACATGAAGTCCTCCTCGTGCTCGATGCAACGAGTGGCCAGAACGCGATCGCGCAGGCGAGGGCCTTCGGAAGTACCGCAGGCGTCACGGGGATCTTCCTTGCCAAACTGGATGGCACCGCACGCGGCGGCATCGTCGTCGCCATTCGAGACGAACTCGATGTGCCGGTCAAACTCATTGGTGTCGGCGAGCGACCTGAAGATGTGCAACCCTTTGACCCAGACCGTTTCGTCGAGGCCATGTTTGAGGCTTGAAGCGTGCGGCGCCACTCAGCGCTCGCTTTAGTATCGCGCTCGCAGGAAATCGTCAAAACAGGGAGATGCCTGCCGAGGGCGAGAGACTACGATGCACGTTCGTTTGCGGACACCTCGTGGTTCTCCCTCATGACGCAAGTACTTCCGCTCCGTTCGCGCCGCGCGTTTACGCTCATCGAGATGCTGGTGGTGATTGCGGTCATTTCCACGCTGCTTGGGATCATGCTCCCATCACTCGCGGCCATGCGGCGCGAATCAGATAGTGCGGCATGTGCGTCGCAATTGCGGCAGGTCTTTGTCGGCCTTGAGTCTTATCGAAGGCTGACCAAGGATCTCATTCCGCTCTGTGACTTTCTTCCGGCCGCGACACCCGAGGGACCCGTCGGTGGTTTGCCGGAATTGCTGGACGGATTCATAGATCGTGATTGCAAGTGTTGGCTTTGTCCTGCGGACATGGACGAAGACGAGTCGATCGCGACCGGGACGAGTTACTTCTATGTCCCAGGACTGCTTCGATACTCACCACAGATTCAGTTGCAGGCGGCGCAACTCGCATTCTTGCTCTCGCAGGACGCCTCGATGTCAGCTCGACTTCGCGAGCGTCGGCGGGTCGAGGCGGAGGCCAAGCTCGTCACGAGTTTCTATCTCGCGAGTCCGAGGACTTTCGCCCTGATTACCGACAGCCAGGATCGGCATGCAATCGGTGATCGAGTTCCCCGCAATGGCGTGTATCTTGATGGGAGTGTTCGCGCGGTCGCGGCAGAACCCGAAGTCGCACAGGATTGACTGCGTAATCGATGAAGGCACAGCATGAGTTTGACTGACACCCTTGCCGACTATCGCTGGCGCTTGAACGAAAGCGTGTCGAACTTCGTCGAGGAGCATCGTCAACGCATCAAGGTTGGCGCGGCCGTCGGTGCGGCGCTCGTCGTGCTCGGAAGTGGAGTGTATTGGTGGACAAGCGTGCGGTTTCGCCCGCCGCCATCGATCTTTGACTCTCCGGTTGATGATGTGTTCGGGTACCTCTCGCTCTCCGATTTTTCGAAACTCCCGCTCGACGATCGACTGGCTTTTCTGCTGAGTTTGTCTGACCGTTTCCGAAACTTCAGCCAAGGCGATTCTGCGGCGGCGGCGGCGTTTCTCGCTGGGCTTGCGGGGCCGGCGCGGGAGCAGGCAACGCAAAATGTTCGACTGCTTGCGAAAGACATTCTTGCGCAAGGCGCGGCGGGTTACTTCGACATTCCCGAATCGCAACGAGGGAAGTACATCGACGAGTGGCTCTTGCGGTGGATGAAAACAGGCGAGCGCATCACGACCGGCAAGGAGCGTGAGGAGAACGACGAGGAGCGATTGAAGGACATCAAGGACGACGCGAAGCGCGGCGAGTCGCGGCGCAATGAGCGACTCGCGAATGGCGCGGGAGGTGAAGGCGATTCGTCAACCACGAACTCCATGCCGTCGCTCTCGAGTGAAGGCGCGACCCGATTTCTTGATTTCTGGGGGAGCGATGTTGAGAGCGCCTCCACACCTCGCGAGCAAGGGCAAATCGTTCGCTTCCTCGGTGATGTTCGCAAGCGCGTGCTGCAGTAGGCCGCGCGGCATGCCTTGCGCGCTCGCGACTTGCGCCGCAAGAAACCTGACGCGAGCGCTCAAGGGACGCGCGACTCACCGCCATTCGTGGCGGGGGTCGCGGCGACGGAGTGCGTTGCGCATTTCCGGATAGAGGACGCGCCAGAAGTTTCCGAGGTCCTGTGTCACTTGGAGTGGTCGGAGATTTGGTCCGAGGATTTCAAGCGTGATGCTCTGCCGTCCGGCTGCGATCTTTGGGGTCTCATCAAGTCCATAGAAGTCCTGAATCTTCGATCGGCCCTTGGGCGAGGCGCCTCGCGCGTACTCGAGTTTCATCTTGCGCCCGCTTGGAAGTTGGATGCTTGCAGGAGCCATTTTTTCGACGAACTGTTGATCGTCCCATGCGAGCGCGCTGCGGAGCGCATCGAGCGATGATCGTGTTTCGACTTCCCGTGCGCGCACGCAGCCTGTCACCAGTTCGGCGAAGAGCACGGCGAGGTCGTCCTCCTCGTAGGTGAGGAGTGTGCGGTCGGGAAACCAATCTGCGACGCAACGAACTCGAGCGATCCACTGTTCAGCCTGCACATCCCAATCCTCGAACTTGATTTCTCCACTCCGGATGCGCGCGACAAGTTCAGCTTCCACCTCTGGCGATGGCTTCGCATGGCGAGCGGTGCGTTGGATAGGAATCCCCGCGAATAGTTCCTCCTCGGCGCACTCGACCGCGCGCAACTCTGCATTCCACTGCGTTGCGAGGCGAGTCGAAAAGAGCGCGGGCAGTGCGGCTTCCACGAGCCCGCGTGACAATGGGTGCGCAATGGGAATGGACACGAGGCGATCGTGATCGGGTCCGGTTTCGCGCAACTCAAGCGCAAGAAGAAAGCCAGGGGCGCGGACTATGGATGACTTCGAGAGTTCGACCTTGCGCCGAGTCTGCATGGCGCAGTGCGGCCGTTCTCGATCGTGCTTGTATGCGATGCGATCAGAGAACCCAGCGAGGAGTGCGGCGGAGACCGCGTCGGTGGATTCGTCGTTTCCTCCCTTGGGCAGCATGGCGAGTGTGCGCTCGAATTGGGCGGCGACCATGTTCGCCTCGCGGCACGCGAGCGGATCCCGGACGAGCGCGGCGCCTCGTTTTTCCGTTTCGGTGATGAGTCGTTCGCGCGCGATGGCGTCACTCCAAGGATCGTCTGCGTGCAGGAGGGACTGCAAACTCTGCGCGCTCACGCCGTCCGCTGGATCTCGGTCACTGATGCTTGCGGCAATGTGCGCCACGCGAGAGGCGCACCCGAGGCGCCTTGCTTCGACGAGCGCTCTTGCCAGTCGCGGATGCGCTGCAATCCCCGACATCTGCGCGCCGGTGGCCGAGAGGTCGCCGCGCGCGTCGATTGCGCCGAGCGCCGCGAGCGTCTGCTTGGCTTCGAGAAGCCGCGCGCTGTCCGGTGGGTCGAGCCATGGGAAGTGCTGCACATCGCGGACGCCGAGCGACATGGTTTCAAGAAGCGTCGCGCAGAGGTCGACGCGAATGACTTCTGGCGGTGTGTGTGTCTCCCGCCGTTCGTGCTCGGCAAGGCTCCAGAGTCGGTATGCATGTCCGGTGGCCGTACGACCCGCGCGACCCGCTCGCTGCTGCGCGCTCGACTTCGAGATTGGTTCGACGCGAAGCGTGTCGAGTCCGCGCAGTGCGTCGTAGCGATGGATTCGTGCGAGTCCGCTGTCGATGACCGTACGCACCCCGGGAATAGTGAGACTCGTTTCCGCAACATTTGTCGCGAGAATGACGCGTCGACTTCGGATGGGGTCGGCCGGGCTGACGGCGCGGTCTTGCTGTTCCGGCGGCAGTGAACCATGAAGTGCATGGAGTTCACACGCGACACCTGCTCTCGATATCGCGATCTGCGCTCGCTCTGTGGCCTTCAGAATCTCAAACGCGCCGGGCAGGAACATCAAGATATGCCCAGGATCCTCGCTCTTTCCGCATGCGAACTGTTCCAGCACGCTTTCGAGCTTGGACGCCGCAAGGTCCCAGCAGGGTTCGCGAGATGGCTTTGGCAGATGGTGGATGTCGACGCTGTACGCGCGGCCGTCGGCCTCCACCGTTTTACACGTGAGGAATGCCGACAGCCGGCGTGCTTCGAGTGTTGCACTCGTCACAAGCATGCGAAGGTCCGGTCGCTTCGTTTCCTGCAAGATCTTGATGAGTCCGAGCGCGACATCGATTGCGATGGACCGCTCGTGAAACTCATCGAGAATGACGCAGCCAACCCGCGCAAGCGTCCCTTCGCTCTGCATCTGTCGCACGAAAAGACCATCGGTCACGAATCGAATGCGCGTGGACGACGAGACCCTTCGATCGTGCCGAGTTTCATATCCAACGATGCCGCCGACGGAGTCGCCAAGCTCACTGGCCACGCGTGCGGCAAGCATGCGCGCGGCAATTCGCCGTGGTTCGAGGACGACGATATCCCCTTGTATGGCGCTACTTTTGAGCAGCAGCTGAGGGAGTTGGGTTGATTTTCCTGAGCCCGTCGGGGCCACCACCACCACGCGGTTGTCAACTGCGAGGGCGTCGAGAATCGCATCGCGACTACGATGGATGGGTAACTGCGAAGGATCAAATGGCGGGGTCATGCGCGCCGTCACTCAGAGTGCGTCGGTGTTTCACGCCACCGCGCGTGCCGTCGCCCGTGTGTCGTTCTTCGCGGTCGCGGTCGAAGCGCGGGAGCTTTGGGGCAACGAGGCGTTCGCCGACGGATGACTCCCACACGAACTGCACGGCTTCTTCGACGCTGTCGGTGACCATGAAGAGATCAAAGTCTTCGGGGGACACGGTCTTGTACTCGTCGCGCAGCGTCGCGCGAAACCAATCGAGGAGTCCGCCCCAAAACTCGCGCCCCACGAGAACGACGGGAAATGGCTCGATTTTCATGGTTTGCATGAGCGTGAGTGCTTCGAACAACTCGTCCATCGTTCCGAAGCCGCCAGGAAAGATGATGAAGCCCTTGGCGTACCTCACGAACATCACCTTGCGTACAAAGAAGTATCGAAACTCAAGATCAATGTTCTGCCATGGATTGGGGTTCTGTTCCATGGGCAACACAATGTTGAGCCCAACACTGGTGCCGCCTGCTTCGCGCGCGCCTTTGTTCGCCGCTTCCATGATTCCCGGGCCGCCACCCGTGATCACAGCGAAGCCCTTCTGGACGAGCAGCCTTCCGCATTGCTCAGCAAGTGCGTAGTGCGGATGAGATGCACTCAGTCGTGCGCTTCCAAACACACTCACGCCAGGCCCAATCTGCGAGAGGGTTTCCACGCCTTCCACGAATTCACTGACGATTCGAAAGACTCGCCATGATTCAAGCGAGAGAGATTGCCGACGCACATTCGGATCCATTCGTGCAGAGTAGGGGTTTATGCGCGCCATGGCGTCGTTCTCGTAACTCTTGGTATGGCAAAGAATTAGACTAAGAGATTTGCGTTCAAGGAGTCAATTTGGCTACACTCGCCCCATGTCCAAAGCCACCTCCGCATCGAGCGCTCGCGCCTCTGCGTCTAGTTCGAAATCGTCGACCGCTCGCACACCCAAGAAGCCCGCACCCGTTTCGCCAAAGTGCAGCGGCAAGCAAACTGCGGGCTCGAAGGTTCCATTCGCTGCACGCGCAACCAAGTCGAAAGGCAAGGCAAGCGAGAACGCTGCGCCTACCACGAAGAGCGCCGCGAAGGCGTCGGGCAACGCGACGATCACGAATTTCTCAGCGGCTGTTCGCTACCTCCTTGAGCGCACCGACTTCGAGCGCATGCGTACGGTGAAGTACAACGAAGAAACCTTCACGCTCGCGCGAATGCAGGCGATGCTGGGCAAGTTGGGAAATCCGCATCAGCAGATTCGCACCGTGCATGTGGCAGGAACCAACGGCAAGGGTTCGACTGTCGCGATGATTGCGTCGATGCTGCAGGCGTGTGGCTACACCGTTGGTGTCTACACAAGTCCGCATCTGATGGATATCCGTGAGCGCATCTCGGTGAACGGTAACTTGGTTGATCGCACCACCTTCGCTGACCTCACCAAACAAGTCGCGGTCGCGGCAGAGAAGGCTGGCGTCGATCCCACTTTCTTTGAAGTGCTCACGGCGGCTGCGTTCAAGCACTTCGTGGATCAGGCTGTGGATATCGCCGTTATCGAAGTCGGGCTTGGCGGTCGACTCGATTCCACCAATGTCATTACGCCAGACGCGAGCGTGATCACTTCGATCGACTTTGATCATGTCAAGCTTCTTGGATCAACGCTTCCTGAGATCGCTCGCGAAAAGGCGGGCATTTTCAAGCGTGGCGTGCCGGCGTTCATCTTTGAGAGTGACGCCGCGGTCGAGAAGACGCTTGTGGAGGCCGCCGCGACCGTTGGCGCTCCGCTCCGCATCGTGAACAAGGACATCGATTTCTCCAGTCGCTTTTGTGTGACGGACGACCTTGGTCCCCACGCGCGCGTTTGCCTTTACTCCAAGACCTCTCGACTCGAGCATCTGCCCGTTCCGCTGCCCGGTGAACATATGGCGATCAACTGCGGCCTCGCGCTGGCGGTTGTGGATCACCTTCGCACGGTTGGATTCGATTGCCCCGAGGACAAACTCACCACCGGCCTCGCCGCGACCAAGGTGTCTGGCCGGATGCAGTTAGTGTGGGATCGTCCGCGCGTGGTGGCGGATGGCGCCCACAATCCTGCGGCCGTCGGTGCACTCATGCGTTGCATCGGCGCGCATGTTCCGTATGACTCGATGGTCTGCGTTTTCGGTTGCTGCGCGGACAAGGACATTCCGGGTTTGCTCGACAAGCTCAACCTTGGCGCCGACAAGGTGATCTTCACGAAGTCTCCATCAACGCCGCGTTCGGCTGACCCCGAGGATCTCCAGAAGCTCTTCAACGAACGCAGCGGCAAGATGAGCATGATCGCAGGTTCCGTCCCAGAGGCACTGGAAATGGCCACGCGGGCGGTGAGTCGTGACGACCTGATTTGCGTGACTGGCTCGTTCTACCTCGTGGGGGACACGCTCAAGCATCTCGCGCAACTTGATCGCGCTGTAGGCGGAAAGATTCCTGCGGTTGTGAAGTAGACTTCGATCGATGTCGCAGCATTCCTCCTCGACTCCGAATCCTCAGTCGACTTCTTCGCCGCCAGAGACGCCGCATCGCTACGCGGCTGCGTTCGCGTGCGCACTTGAAGTCGCTTGGCAAGATCGTTGGGAGCGCGAGGATCTGTATCGCGCGTGCAATCCTGGCGATGTGGGGTTCGACACCACGAAACCAAAGTACTACTGCCTCGACATGTTTCCGTATCCGAGTGGTGCAGGGCTGCATGTTGGTCACCCAGAGGGGTATACGGCGACTGACATTCTTTGTCGCTACAAGCGCATGCAAGGCTTCAATGTCTTGCACCCGATGGGGTGGGACGCATTTGGTCTTCCCGCCGAGCAATACGCGATTCAGACAGGCGTGCATCCGAGAGAGACGACCCGTCGCGCGATTGCAACGTTCAAACGACAATTGCAGCGCTTCGGATTCTCGTACGACTGGAATCGCGAGTTCGCAACTATTGAGCCGGAGTATTACCACTGGACGCAATGGATCTGGCTGCAGTGCTATCACGCGTACTTCGACGAGTCGACGCAGCGTGCACGGCCGATTGTGGAGTTGGAATCCAAACTGCAGGCGGAAGACGCGCTCATCGATGCAACGAGTGGCGGGGCGCAAGTACGGTGGAGTGCCGCGACGCCATTGCAGCGGCAGGCGCATCTCGATCGATTTCGACTCGCATATCTGGGTACGCAGACGGTGAATTGGTGTCCGAAGCTCGGCACGGTGCTCGCGAACGAAGAAGTCCTCAACGGACGCAGTGAACGCGGCGGATTCCCCGTGATGCGCATGCCGCTGCGGCAATGGATGTTCCGCATCACCTCCTACGCCGACCGCCTGCTTGCAGATCTCGCATTGGTGCAATGGCCTGAATCAACCCGTGCGATGCAAGCGGAGTGGATTGGCCGAAGTGAGGGCGCGGAGATTCGCTTCGATGTTTTGCGCGGCGATGCCGCTGAGGGTGAAGCACTGAGCGTGTTCACGACTCGGCCGGACACGCTCTTCGGTGCAACCTTCATGGTCATTGCGCCAGAGCATCCGCTGGTGAGTGAGATTCTCAAGCGTCCGCACCCAGAGACGAGCGTGGAGGAACTCCGCGCCTACGCGGAAACGGCGAAGCATCGATCAGACGTCGATCGCCAATCGACCGCGAGACAGAAAACAGGAGTGTTTACCGGCGCGTACGCGGTCAATCCTGCGAGTGGTGCGAGGATCCCTGTTTGGGTTGCGGACTATGTGCTGATGGGTTACGGCACGGGCGCGATCATGGCGGTGCCGGCGCACGATGAGCGGGACTTCGAGTTCGCGAAGGCGTTTCATCTCGCAATCGAGCAGGTTGTTGACATCGCCGGCGTTTCGTTTGATGGCACGCGCGCGATCACAGGGGAAGGGGTTGCGATGCAGAGCCGCGGCGCGCTCTGCGCACTCGATGGGCTCTCCACCAGTGCCGCGAAGTCAGCAATCACCGTCGCGCTTGAAGCCGCCGGAGTTGGGCATGGTCGTGTGCAGTACCGGTTGCGCGATTGGTTGTTCTCTCGCCAACGGTATTGGGGCGAGCCATTCCCGGTTGTGTTTGACGCGGATGGCGTACATCATCCGGTCGCGGAGTCCAGTCTTCCCGTACTACTTCCAGAGCTCGTGGACTTTCATCCGATTGAGAGCGCAACGCCCATGCCGCCATTGGGGAAAGCGACGGCATGGGTGGAGACCACAGCAGGCGCGGCCGGCGTGACGGGACTTCCAAGCGACACACCGGTGCGCCGCGAAACAAACACGATGCCCAACTGGGCTGGTTCATGTTGGTACTACTTGCGCTACTGTGATCCGCTGAATCGCGACCGATTTGTTTCGAGCGCAGCGGAGCAGTACTGGATGACGAGTCGGCGCGCCGACGGATCGATGCATGCAGGAGGCGTCGATCTTTACATCGGTGGCGCAGAGCACGCGGTACTCCACCTCCTTTACGCGAGATTCTGGCACAAGGTACTGTTCGATCTTGGGCATGTGTCCACACCCGAGCCCTTTGGTCGACTCTTCCATCAAGGCTTGATTCAATCGCACGCCTACCAGCGACCAGACGGTTCGTTGGTGGCGATCGACCTCGTTCGGGAGGTCGACGGAAAGATGGTTGAGATCGAGAATGGCGCGCCGGTCACCCAGATCGTTGCGAAGATGTCGAAGACGCTGAAGAATGTGGTCAATCCGGATGATGTCATCGCCGAGTACGGCGCGGACACTTTCCGGCTCTATGAGATGTACATGGGTCCGCTCGAAGCAGCGAAGCCGTGGAACACACGCGACATCGTTGGAGTGCATCGATTCTTACAGCGCGTCTGGCGGCTCGCTATTGACGAGCGAACCGGAGTGCTCCTGCTTGCGCAGGCGGAAGACGCGACGCTTGAGCGCCTCCTGCATCGAACGACGCAACGGGTGGCCGAGCATATAGAGCGCCTCGGCTTCAACACCGCGATCGCGTGCATGATCGAATTGGTGAATGCAGCCACGCGACCGATGGATCTTGCCGATGCGAGTCATGGTGGACTGACGCGCTCCCAACTCGAACGATTCACCAAGCTCCTCGCGCCGTTTGCGCCGCATATCGCGGAGGAGTTGTGGTCGAGGTTGGGACACTCGACTTCGATTCACTCCGAGGCGTGGCCTTCCTACGACGCGACGGTGCTTGAGGAAACGGAGGTTGAGGTCCCGGTGCAAGTCCGAGGCAAAGTGCGTGCGCGCATCATGGTCCCCAAGATTGCAAGCGCGGAGGAGACCGAAGCGATCGCACTCGCCCACGCAAGTGTGCGCGAGGCACTCGCGGGCGTGGCGCCGAAGAAAGTCATTGTGGTGCCGGGGCGGATGGTGAACATCGTCGTGTGATCGGCGCGGGAGCGGTAAACTCGCCCGCATGCGAAGCGTGCTTGACGGCAGTGTCCTGCCCATCCGATTTTTCCTTCGCGCGTCGTGTGCTGCACTGATCGTACTCATGCACCTCTGCGTCGGCTGCGGCCCGGCGGGTGCCGAGTTTGATCGGGTTCCGGCGCCGATTTCCTTCGCACAGATTCGAGAGACCGCGCGATGGTGTCCCTCTTTCTCACCCGCGTGGTGGGGCGACATCGACGCGTCCTACACCGTTTATGACGGAGAGGTGCACGAACTGATTCTGCGCGAGTGGGATGCGTTCGCGAGACTAGCCACGCAGGAGCGGGGGCAGTCGAAGCAAGCGGATGTCTCCGCCGCGCGCGCGTTGTTGGCGCGGATGCGCGGCCTCGAAGAGAAGAGCCTTGGCCTTGAGCTTGCATTTGTGGATCGATGTCGCGCAGTGCTTCCGCCTGCGAGTCAAGAGTTTCTCGATCTGTTTGTGGCCCGTCGACGATTTGAACGAGCGGGTGCGACTTGGGCGAGTCCGGATCAGGCGTTGCCAGGTGTGCTCGAACTCCTCGCGCTCGATGGTGCCGCCATTGCATCGGAGGCCTTGGTTCGGTCTGCGACGGATGCCTATCAACGAAGCGCTGAGGTGCTTGAGCGAGAACGACGCCGTCGCTTCAATGCCTACCTCGAATTCATCGAGGCGAACGCCAATGCACTCGAAGCGCAGCGCACCGCAAAGTCCACCTTTGGCGATCAAAGCGAAGAGGTGAAGGTCACCGAGGGAATGTTTGGCCCGCTTCGCGCGACGATGGAATCCGCCTATCGAGCGAGCGATGACGCAGTCGGGAGAGTGCTCGCCTCGGAGTTGATCGCGATCCTTCCATTGATTGAGGATGGCGAACGGCGCGAGTGTTTAGAGGACCGCCGGCTTGAGTACTTCTTCTTCTCTGGCATCTCTGCGCCTCGTGCGCGTGGAAAATTTGCGATCTGGCGCGCGCTCGCGGATCTCGAGAAAGATCCGCAAGTGCGAACGGTTCGACTCGCGAAACTGAAAGAATGGGAGTCGGGTTACGACGAGGAGTGGACTGCCATCAAACAATTCCTTCGCGAGAACGGGAACGCCCCGAACGCAGCGATTCTTGGACGGGTGAAGAATCTCAAACGCGACTTTGAAGGTCATGTCCCGAGCACAAGTCCAATCAACTCCGACGCCATGGAGCGCCTCGCGCATCTCGTCGCGTCGCGCTCGATGCGTGCGTCCGACGCCGCTGCGGAACTGCTCGGGCAGGTCGAAGGCGCGCCGGGTGCGCCGGAATCAAGTTCGAACGATTCATTGATGGAGAGCCGAGACTCAGGCATGCGCCTGTTTGTGGGTTGGCCGCTGCATCCATCATTGACCGAGTCCATCGCGGGTGAACTGCAACTCGACGCGCAGCAATCTGCCCGGGTTGATGAGATTCGTCGGGAAGAAACCGTCAGGCTTGCGAAAGAGACGGAGCTCTTGCTGGACCGAATCAAGGATTTGTCAGATGATTTGGAAGCGGAAGATGGGCGGAGCATTGAGGTGCGAGTGCGAACCGTCATGCAAGTTGTCCGTGCGCAGTTGCAGCGCACGCATGAGATCGATCTTGAAGCAAACGCGAGGTTCTTTGCGCGTGTCGTGGAAGCATTCGCGGTGCAGGAGGAAGCATCAAGGTTGCGCGTCTCGCACCTCCGAGCTGATCTCGCATGCCGCATCGGCGTTGGGACTGGTGAGGAATCCTCCGAATCGCTTGGGGGTCTCACGGAGGCGGCGATCGTGGATCTCACCCGCCTTCCGCAGGCAGCAGGATTGAACGACGTCGAGACGGAGGCATTTCTTGAACTCGTCCTCGGGCACAGCACCGAACTCACGGACGCCGCGCAGGCGGCGCATGAGCGGATGGTGATGAATGTCGGGCGCCTCCTGCGACTCGTCGCGCTCAAGGGTGAGGTTGCGGAGTATTGGGAGACGCTTGAGGCCGGTGCGCTCGCGGTTGATCTTCGACTTGGCATCCTGTCTGAGGCGCGGCGAGTGCTCGGTGCGGATGCCGGAGATCGGCTCGACGCGGCGTTTCGTTACCGCGCGGCACCCGGACTCGAAACCGATCGTGCGCTCGAGATGGAAGCGTTGCGTGAGTGTGCTGAAAATCCTGCGAGCGATGCGCGACTTGCGGCGAATGCGGCTGTCGCGACGGCGGAGGCGGACTCTCGATTCACGCGCGCGCTTCGAGAGGCCATGCGTTGGCGCGCGCATACGGTGCTGAGTGATCCGCCCCACGCTTCTGCGCAGTGGGATGCGATTTCACGCGCGGCCCCACTTGGCGCCCTCTTTCGAATGCGCGCGCGGGACGCTGATGAACGAGCGTTTGCAGCAGTCGAGGCTTCGATCGATCCGGAACAGATCCCCCTTTGGCTCGAACAAGCGATCCGAGCGGCGCCTCCGAGGCGAGTGCGAGCGTTTGGAACACCATCCCCCTGAGTGGGCGGCAGCCTTTGCGCGTTGAGGCGATATCCTCGACGACATCGTGGCTGACACATGCAGTGATTCATCTCAACCTCCGCGCGTCGCGTCAGAGGAATCTCTCGTGATGGAGGAGTTTCTCGCGACCGCGTCGCCAGTGTGGGAGATCGCAACGCCGGATGCGTGCACGCTGCTTGGGCTAGGGGATGCGGTCGATGACGGTCCTCTCGCCGTAATCGCGCGCATTGATGCGTATCTCGGCGCGCAGGGGCACGGAAGTGTCCTGCCGATTGAAGATCTAGGGGGTGATGGCGGGGCACGATGGAGTGTGGCGATCCGCATCCCCAGGCGCGCGAACGCCATCATTCTGTTCGCGGAGGATCCGCAGGGGTTCATGGAGAGTTCCCCACAGCTCGCGTCGCTGTCGAGCGCGCGCTCCGTTGTCGGAGTTTCGACGCCGCTCGAGAGTCCGTTCGTCGACGATCTCGTCTGTCTCGTTCGTATCCTTGACGCTGCTGCGAACGGAATGCTGGCGCTTGTGGATCCGGCGCTAGATTCGGTCAGGCTTCGAGAGGATGTGCGCGCACTTTTTCTTGACGGCGAGCCACTCGCGGATGAGCGCGCGCTCTTTCGCACTCAGATCGTGGCGCGCGATGAGAGCACGGTGCGATGGCTCTTCACCGAAGGAATGCCGAGAGTGGGAAGGCCGGACTTCGAGATGTTGGAGGTTTGTGTCGCGGAGGAGCGCGCGGCACTCACGCTGCTCGAAGTGACGGCGAGCTTATTCCTTTCTTCGCGACTCTTACCGCCACCAGAGACCCCCATCGCTCTTGGTGATGGCGTTGAGATCGCTCTCGTCACTCCACGCGAGGCACTGGTCGGTGTCGATCCGATGATGGTTGGCGGTGATCGCGATCGAAGCGGGGAGCGCGCGCACTTTCATCCCCGCAAGAGCGCGGTCGTTTGCGCGCCAAGCAAGCGTGGCGCGTATCGACAAGTGTGGACGCGACCGGTGGACGCGATCGCAGCGCTGCAAGCGGGTACGGCGACGCTCGCGCTGCCCGAGGGCATCCGAAGATCGACCGCGTGCCGAGCGCGACGAAGTTGGCCTGAAGTCGTGCAGCGGAAGCGAGAAGACACGGGCGGCGAACCGGTTCTCGCGCAGGTGAATGTCGGCATCGAGGGTGTCGCCGAACACGCATGGATCGAAGTCACCGCCGCGCACGGCGGAGGTGGCGCAGGAAAACTTTTGCATAATCTGCGTGATGCTCGCCTGAGACAGGGCGCGAGCGTGGCATTCACGCTCGAGCAAGTCAGCGACTGGAGCGCGCATGCTTGAGCGCTCGCGACTTGCGACGCGATGCCTCTCGTGCGGCAGTTGAGTCTGGGGCGCGTCGCCTCGCTCGCTTTGGACTCGCAGCGGTCAGCAGAGCCGACGCGCTGCGATTGGCTGTGTTTCACCGCGCTGCGTTCGATCTCGGACCGAGTCGACAGGACTTGAGCGCTCGAACAAATGCACAACCCCCACCATTGCTGGTGGGGGTTGATTGCACACACTGAGGAAAATGGACTCGGAGTGCGCTCTGCGCACAACGCGATCACGCGCGGCGACGGCGGCCAACGAGGCCGGCGAGACCGAGGAGCGCAACTGCGCCTGGGGTTGGCAGGGAGAAGAGACCTTCTCCGAACTGCACTGGCGAACCCGCGATGCCGTCGTTGTATCCAACCTTCATGAAGAAGGTGCGACCTGCGGTGTCATTCGTCGCGAGGACGAATTGGCCGAGGAGAACCTGGCCTTGAGCATTCACGCGACCCTGAAGGTTCGGTGGGTTCGAGTTGAACCAACCAGCCACGCCAGCGGTCGCGCCGTCTGGGATACCGGTCTGGTTGAGGCCTGCGGCGCCCCAGCCTGGGTCACCGTTGGTCGAGTTGCCCGAGGCAAAGCCCGTGCCGCCACCGATGCAGACGAACGAGTCGGCTGCGCCTGGTGCGAGAACGAACTGTGGGTTCCAAGTACCAGCTGCGGTCGAAGGAACGCCACCGTTGAGCGCGTCCGCATGGACGAAGCCCTGCAGTGACGAGCCCGCTTGCGCGTGGATCTGGAAGGCGTTGAGGACGGTGTCGGTTGCGCCGCTGAAGTTCCCGTACACCCTGTACACATTGTACGCACCAGATGTCAGAACCACGGAGTAACCAGTGAAGGTGGCATTCGCCGAAGCGACAATGCCCGCGAGTGCGGCCGAGGCCAAAACGATATTCCGCATTTTCTACTCTCTGCTCCTCTCATGCTGAAGGGAACCAATCCGACGCCGCATGAGAAGGGCGCCAGTCGGGTGAACGAAACTCAACCAGGGGCGGCTGAGGAAATCGTTACGAAAAAGAATACGGGAATGCCTACGGGTCAACCAAACGGATTGACTGAGATGTGCAGGCCCCTTTGAACTCTCTCTCGCTTCGCATCAGAGTAGGGCTCCTTTGCGAACATCAAGAAACTAGCGCGCGCCTGAGGCTAGGCAAATGATTCTTCGGAAACCCGCACAAAAATCCTCGCGCACGCTGTTGAGGAGCGGCGACCTCAATGCCCAAGCTGGGGGTCAAAAACCATACGCAAACGCATGAATCGCAGGGAATTGGGTCACTCCCGCCCAGGAAGCGCGCCTGAAAATCTCACTCGCGCAATCGCGAAATTATAGGATGCCTTGGATCAAAAACGAGAACCTCCTCCGCGGCAGCCACGATCGCTCAAGCCCCGTCCGGAGTGAATCGATGCGAGTCACCCCCGCCTGTCAGAACGATCTCCCTCAGAGAATCGCTTGTCGCGCACGGTCGCGCCGATCCTGACGACTTTGGTTGCGCTCGCGCGCGTGGCATTCGACCGCGAAGGATGGAGGCACGCTTACGCGCGACGCGCTCCGTCATGCGGCGCATCTCTCCCCAACGAAGCACGCGTGCTCAAGCAACGGCGGAAAGTCAGCGGGGATTGGCGCACTCACGCGCAACACGGCCATTGGATTGTTCACGCCGCGCGATTCACTTGAGTCTTCGGTGGACCTTGCGCGGAGGCAGTGGCAACTCACGCAGCCCGACATGGCGAACGACGAAGGCTTGACCATGCACACATCTTTGCTTCGCGCTGGGATCCGCGGTGAGGATTTGTTCGATGCTGCACAGCGCGCGCTCGACAGACTTGCGCCCACGGCGCGCGAGTATTGGCAGCACCTTCTCGATCCCTACTGGACTCCTGGTCATGCCCAACTCGGGAGCGGAACGGTGTGGATCTGTTTGGCACAAGCGGCGTGGGTAGTGCGAAAGTGTCCGACAGAACCTAGTCTGCGCGCAACAGCAAGCCTGAGTCAGCAGAAGCACGCCTATGCACGCATCGCGTCGACGCACAAACTTTGGATCCGTTGGATTCGTCTACTGCGTTGCGGTGGTTGTGGTGGCCCTTGCGAGCGTGAATCGGCCGAACAACCTGCTGGTGTGGATCTTTGCCGCGATGCTCGTGGCGTTGCTCGTCTCGGGCGTGGTGAGTGGCGCGATGCTGCTGCGATTGCGTGCGCATCGGATCGAGCCTCGTCGCGCCCGCGTGGGCGAGTTGCTTGTCATTCGATACACGCTTGAGAACACGGCGCGATTCATGCCCGCGTTTGATCTACATGTCGAGGAGCGGGGACTTCCGCTTGGCCTCGTCGCCGCTGGTGAAGCATGGGTGCTGCATTGCGGACCTGGCGACACCGTGCATGCGGAAGCAGTGCTGCGACCCTCCCGACGCGGACTCCATCGCTTACCGAGCTTCGAGGTTTGGTCGTCGTTTCCGTTCGGGCTTCTGCGAAAGCGGTTGATCTTCGAACGACCGAGCGATGTGCTCGTCGAACCCGAAGTTGTCCCGTTGCTTCCAACGCTGCTCGCACGCGTCGCACGCGGCGGACTGATGGGCGGTGTTCGCGCTTCGGTGGAGGTTGGTGGCGGCGAAGATTTCTTCGGCGTGCGTGAGTATCGTTCCGGTGACAGCGTGCGTAACATCGCGTGGAAGCGCCTCGCGGGAACGGACCAACTCGCGACGATTGAACGATCGCGCGCGGTGCCGCCGCGTGTTCGGGTTGTGCTCGATTTGCGCCGCGCTACTGATGCGCTGCGCGTCACGGGCGGCGTTGATCCGCGCACGCTTGAAGAGGACGCGATCACGCTTGCCGCGTCGCTCATGGCGCTCGCGGATCGCCAGGGAGATGAGTTCGGACTCACGGTCCTCGGTCTTGAAGTGGCGGCGATCCCTCTGCGAAGAGGCCACTTTCATCGCGCCAAGGTGCTCGCGGCACTCGCCGCAATCGACCTCGATCAACCGCGCGACGCGTCGGCTTCGCTTCGCGACAGCGCGGAGCGCGCAACGATTCTCTTCGTGCATCCGGATCGTGCCGACACCACCGTGGCACCGAGCGTCGGTTGGAACTTCACCGCGAGCCAACTCGCGACCTTGCGGTTGCCGCTTGAGCGCGGAGGTAACGCGTGACACTCTTGCGTCAGCACCGCATCGCAGCGTTCTTGCTTGTGCTCCTGAGCATCGCGGCTTTCGCGACGAGTCAGAAGGACCTCGTTCTCCTCGTCAGCGGAGGCGCGTTTGCGGTCTTGAGTTGGTATGTGACCGAGGGACCGCGTGGACGCACGCTTCCTGCGCTCGTTTCCAACAGTCTGATCCTTGTGCTGCTCGCGTGGACGCTGGTGAGCGTTCTCTCTGAACTTGACCTGACGGATTCAACCGCCGTACTCGGTCGATTTCTTCTCTGGCTGTTGGTCATCAAACTTTTTTCCGCGCGCACCGTGTATGAAGATCGCCAACGGCTCACGCTCGCGATGATGCTGGTTGTCTGTGGCTGCTTGGAAACCGTCGAGTTCATCTTCGCGGCGCTCGTGTTTCTCTTCCTCGCGCTGAGCATCTGGACGGCCATGCTCTGGCGATTGCAGGCGAGCTACGAAGCCGCGCGCGCGTCTCGTCGCCGCGATGGAGCGCTGCTTCCGCCGCCGCTCGAGGTCAGCGTCGGGCGACGAGTCTTGCCGCAGTTCCGGCGCGTGGCGGTCGCCTCGATCCTCGCGATCTTCGTGGGGAGCGTGCTGGGATTCACGCTTTTCCCGCGATTCGGGGAGTCGCGTGGCGGCCGCACCGACAGTGAGTCGGTGAGTGGGTTCAGCGATCGAGTCGACCTCCTTACCAACGAGCGCATCAACGAAAGTCGGCGTGAGCTCTTCACGCTTCGATGGCTCGATCCTGCTGGAGAAGCGTTGCGATCGAATCGCCCGATCTACCTGCGAGGCGCCGTGTTAGATCGGTACGACCCAGTCACGCACCGTTGGGAGGCGCTCCGAACCTCGAACGCGATTCGAGCCATGCGAACCCCGAGAGACTCGAAGTTTGTCGCGCTCGGGCCGGGCATTCCCGATACGACAGGAGGCGTGTGGACGGCGGAAATCACGATGCGATCGCTCGCGACGAGCGTGCTCTTCACGGTGTATGCGCCATTCGCAGTCGCGACGGATGAGTCGTATTCAGTCGCGTTTGATCCGGCCACGCTGCTCCTTCGGGATGTCGGGACGGATCATGTCGGTCGGTACTGGTGGTACGCGCTGCGCGTCCAGCCGCAGCCGTCGCCACAGATGATGGAGTCGTTGCAGGGGAGCATTGATCCCCCTCGAAGCAATGTGTCATTTCCGGTCGCGGGGTTGGAGCCGATCGCGCGAGGCATTCTCAAGGAAGCGAGCCTCGCGGGACTTCCGACCGCGCAGGATGTTCGCGACGATCCTTCGCTGCGTTGGATGCGAAATCGCGAAACCGCGCGCGCAATTGCGGGTTGGATGCGAGGGGGTCGATTTCAGTACACGACCGATCTCACGGAGTTCCGTGTGGAGCGGGACGAGGACCCGATACTTGCGTTCCTCGAGCGCCATCGCTTCGGACACTGTGAGTACTTCGCGAGTGGGCTTGTGGCGGTGCTTCGGACACTCGGCATCGAGAGCCGTCTCGTGACGGGATTTGTCGCGATTGAGTACGACGACGCGCTTGAGCAATACATCCTGCGCGAATCCAATGCGCACGCTTGGGCCGAAGTGCGAACCGGAGATCACCAATGGACCGCATTTGATCCCACACCCGAGGAGTCTCTTGTCCAAATCAGCGAACGAAATCGCTCATTCGTGGACAGATTCCGTTGGATCTACGATCGCGTGGAGTTCCTGTGGAACAGTCGCGTGGTCGCTTACGACAGCGCCGCGCAGGCGACAATTGCGGATCGCGTGCAATCGGAATGGAGAACTGCTGCGCGTTCTGGGTATGACGCGTTCCGCGCGGAAATGCGTGCGCTTGTCGAACGATTCTCGCTTGGTCGCGCGGCGTTGTTCTGGTTCGGTGCGATCGGACTCGCGATCATCGCAGCATTCGCGGCGTGGTTCGTCGCGCGTCGGCACTCGTTGCAGACGCAGCGTCGTGCCGGCCTTAGCTCACTCCCGCCCCAAGAGGCGAGGATGATCGCGCGGGACGTCGCGTTCTTCGCGGATGCACTCGATCTTCTCGAGCGGGCCGGAATCCCAAAGCCAGCGCCACGCACCCCGAGGGAGCATGTGCAGACAGTCGCGAATCGCGCGCATGCCGCGGGTGTCGCATTCGAGCGACTTGTCGAGCGGTTCTATCAAGTCCGATACGGGGGGCATCGGCAGTCGAATAGTGATAGGGAAGAAACCCGAGATGCCCTCGATCGTCTGAAGTCGGCGCTTCTGAGCGGACGATGATGGCGCACAGGTAATGGCTCGTCCGGCGCAAACGTTGCGTGGAGACGAGAAGGCGCTGAGTCCGCGGAGTTCTCACGCAAACGCGCAAGATTCACGCGAGTCGCTTCGGTGTAAAGCCGATGAGCGGCGACGGAGGTCTTTGAGCATCCGCGGACTGTTTGTTTGCTCCGCACCTTGGAGGAATGCTGTGCCCGCTTCACGATCTCGAACACATGAATGGCGTCGCTCGCTTGAACAACTGCTTGAGCGGGACGGCGCGTTGGAAATCGCCGTTGCCCGACATGATGCCGCGCCGCGCGGAACGCCAGGCGGAGACTTGGTGTGGCGTGTGCGCGTCGTGGGATTGACAGAACAACAACTCATTGTCGAAAGTCCCTTCGCGCTCGGTCGCCCGCTTGACATCGCGCCGGGGACGGATCTGCTCTGCGCGATCGCGATCGGCCAGAATCGATGGATGTTCCGTTCGCGCACGCTCGGGTACGCGATGCCATACGGCGGAAATCGCTCCACGACGCGTGGACTTCGTTTGGAAATGCCAACGATTGTCGAACGATGTTCACGACGCGCGCAGCGTGTGGAAGTCGCGGACCTGCGATTGCCGAAAGCGCAAATGTGGCCACTCATCGATCCGCGATCGGTGCTCCTCGCGGAGCGCGCCAATGAACTGGCGTATGCAGCGGCGCTGACTGGAGAAGCCGCGCCGCCTCCCAATGATGATCTTCTTCCAACCGTCGGGCCATGCTTTCGCGCGACCGTTATGAACATCGGCGGAGGCGGTCTCGGGCTCATGCTTGATGCGAGTGATGCCGCCGCGCTCACGCGCCATCGCCTTTTCTGGTTTCGATTTCAACTCGCAGATGGCGTCGGCGTTCCGATTTGCGCGTCAGGGCGCGTCGTGCATACGCATATCGACAGCACGCAATGCACCTACGCCGGTGTCTCCTTTGAATTCGCTTTCAACCCGACCCACCAACGGACCGTCGCCGACCAAATCGCGCGCGCGATTCATCATGTGCAGCAGGAACAGACCGCGAGGAAGACCGATCTTTAGTCGTGCATCGAGCGCGAAGAGGGCGTGAGGCGGGAAAGCGCGCGGACCTTCGCATGGGTTTCGGCGACCTCGGCGACTGCCTCGCTTTCCGCCACGATCCCGCATCCAGCGTGATAGCACAACTTTCGATGCGCGTTCGGCGCGACTTTCGCAGACAGTTGCGCCGTTCGAATCGCGACATTGAACGCGGCCGTGCCTGAACGGGAGATGAATCCCATGGCGCCGCAATAGAAGCCGCGCTGCGTCGATTCAAGTTCATCAATGACCTGCATCGCGCGAACCTTGGGCGCGCCCGTCACCGAGCCTGGAGGAAAAGTCGCGCGCAACACATCAAGCCAAGTCGTGTTGCTGCGTAACTGCGCGCAGATCTCCGCAACCCCGTGATGCACCGTGTGATGGGTTTCGAGAAATCGACCATCGGTGACGCGGACGCTTCCGACTTCCGCGATTCTTCCAAGATCGCTGCGCATGAGATCGACGATCATCGCGAGTTCCGCCGCATCCTTTGCGCTGTCGAGTAGTTCGGCAGCGTGGACCTCCGAGGGTCGGGTTCCCTTGATTGGGCGCGTGGTGATGTGGCCGGTTGCGTCAATGCGGACGAACAGTTCGGGGCTCATCGAGACGACCGACGCATCGTGGGGGAGATCCATGAGCGCGCCAAACCACGAACCATTCGTGGTGATCGCCGCGTGCGCGAAGGATCGGACGCAACCCGAAAAGTTCGCGTCGAAGCGCCGAGCGATGTTCGCCTGATACACATCCCCAGCGTGGATGTAGGCGAGTGCACGGTCGACTTTGCTCGCGTAATGCGAGTCTGACTCCTGCGGGGTGAGTTCGTGAAGCGTCCACGGCGCACGCGCGGCATCGATCGTCAGTGGGGGAGGGTTGCCGACCGGATGGACCGTCTGGCTTGCGTGATGGAAGCACCACGCATCGTCGCACCAATGCAGTACTGCGCGGGGAGCCTCACGCGTTGCGCGGTGTCGAGACACGACGCGGTCTTCGAAACTCTCGGCGAGTGCGTATCCCAGTGCGAGCAGCCAACCGCCCGTGAACGGCAAGGCATCGGGGCGCGCTTCGGGATGCCTCTGCTCGTGTGATGCGCGTGGAGTTCGAGCGAGCGCTGCGTCAAGCGCCGCGAGTGTCCCTTCGCGCGAGTCGGCTGCTGCGAGGACAATCGTTTCGCTCGGTCGAGCGAGAATGGACCATTGGTTCTGAGCGTTGCATGCGCCGCCGCTGATGAGCGCTGCGAGCGGCTGCTCTCGCGGCCACGCCAAGAGCAGGTCTGCAGCGCATCGTGCAGGACGCGATTGCGAAGGGAGGAGAGAACTCGACACTTCCTTCATGGTAGGCGCAAGGGCTGTACACTCGTCGATTCACTGCTGCGCGCACCGCAGCACCCGCACTCACAGTTAGGAAGTGTCCGATGGCGAGCACCATGATGGCGAAGAACGCGAAGAAGTCGTCGAAATCCTCCAGCAAGATGACCTACTACTTCGGCGAAACGAAGTGCGAGGGCAATGCAAGTCAAAAGCTCCTGCTTGGCGGCAAAGGCGCGAACCTTGCAGACATGGTGTCCATCGGTCTTCCGGTCCCGCCAGGATTCACCATCACGACCAACACGTGTGCCGCGTACTACGAGTGCGGCGGGAAGTTGCCGAAGGGATTGATGGAGGATGTTCGCAAGAATGTGAAGATGCTCGAGAAGGAACTTGGCAAGAAGTTCGGCTCCGCTTCCAATCCACTCCTCGTCTCGGTGCGGTCCGGCGCGGCCGTTTCAATGCCTGGCATGATGGACACGGTTCTCAACCTCGGGCTCACCGACGAGGTTGCGGCGGGACTCGCGAAGCTCACCTCGAATGAACGGTTTGCTTACGACGCCTACCGTCGGCTCATCAACATGTTTGGCGATGTCGTGATGGGTGTCGATCATCATCACTTCGAAGCTGCGTTCAGCGCCATCAAGACCAAGTACAACGCGAAGGAAGACACGCTCGTCCCGACTGCGGGTCTTCGTGAACTTGTGGAGAGTTACAAGCAGGTCTACCGCGAGCATGTTGGCTCGCCGTTTCCACAGGATCCGATGAAGCAACTCGAACTCGCGATCTGCGCCGTGTTCAAGAGTTGGAATGGCGACAAGGCCATCAAGTATCGCCGTATTGAAGGCATTCATGGCCTCAACGGCACCGCCGTCAATGTGCAGGCAATGGCGTACGGGAACATGGGCTCGGATTCGGGAACTGGTGTTGCGTTCACGCGCGACAACACGACCGGCGAGAATGTTTTCTACGGAGATTTCCTTGTCAATGCGCAGGGCGAGGATGTGGTGGCGGGTATTCGCACGCCACAGCCGATCGCACAGATGGCGAAGGCATTGCCGAGCGCGTACAAGCATCTTCTCAAAGTGCGACAGAAACTAGAGAAGCACTACAAGGACATGCAGGACATCGAGTTCACCGTCGAGCGCGGGAAGCTCTACATGCTCCAAACTCGCACGGGCAAGCGCACTGCGCAGGCGGCGGTGCGCATCGCCGTCGAGATGGTGAAAGAGAAACTCATCGACGAGAAGGCCGCGCTTCGCCGCATCAATGCGAGCGAATTGACGAAGCTGCTGCTCCCGTTCTTCACCGCGAAGGACAAGGAAGGCGTGGTGACGCTGACGAAGGGACTCGGCGCAAGTCCGGGCGCGTCGACGGGTAAACTCGCTTTCACCGCTGCCGAAGCGGTGGAACGAACGCGCAATGGCGAGCAGGTCCTTCTCATTCGCGCCGAAACGAGCCCGGAAGATGTCGATGGCATGCATAGCGCCGTTGGCATTCTCACTTCGACCGGTGGAAAGACGAGTCACGCAGCGGTCGTCGCCGTCGGTTGGGGGAAGTGCTGCGTCGTTGGCGCGGGTGAACTCTCGATTGATGCCGCGAAGGGCAAGCTCTTCGTCGGCGGCCGATCGTTCGGACGCGATGACGTGCTCTCGATCGACGGAAGCACGGGCGAGGTGATGGTTGGTGCGGTGAAGGCGACAATTCCGGACAAGATTTCGCCCGCGTTGGATCAACTCCTGAAGTGGGCGGACAAGGCCGCGACGATGAAGGTGCGCACGAACGCGGATTCGCCCGAAGACGCGCGAAGGGCGCGAGACTTTGGCGCAGTCGGCATCGGTCTTTGCCGCACGGAACACATGTTCTTCGGTGGCGATCGCATCCGCGCGATCCGCGAGATGATTCTCAGCGAGAGCGTCGAGTCGCGACAGAAGGCACTCGCAAAGCTGCTGCCGTTCCAGCGTGCGGACTTCACTGGCATCTTTACTGCGATGCACGGTCTGCCTGTCACGGTGCGTCTGCTCGACCCGCCGCTCCATGAGTTTGTTCCACATGATGCGGTGCAGCAGGCAGAGCTTGCCAAGGAGATGGGGCTGAGTCTCGAACATGTGCAACGCCGCGTGAAGCAACTCCACGAATCGAACCCGATGCTTGGTCACCGCGGTTGCAGACTTGCAATCTCCTACCCAGAGATTCTGATCATGCAAGTGCGCGCGATCGTCGAGGCGACGATCGCCTGCAAGAAGAAGAAGGTCGACGCGCGCCCAGAGATCATGCACCCACTCGTGGGAACACAAGCGGAGCTCGCGCAACTGCGCAAGCTGACCATCGCCACGATCGCAACCGTTTGTGCGGAGCACGGCGTCAAAGCGACCGGCAAGAGTGGGCTCAATATTCCCATCGGAACGATGATTGAGATCCCGCGCGCGGCTGTGACGGCCGATGAGATTGCGCAAGAGGCTGACTTCTTCAGCTTTGGCACGAATGATCTCACTCAGATGACTTTCGGTTTCAGCCGCGATGACATTGGTTCTTTCCTACCGACTTATCTCGCTCAAGGGATGCTCGAGAAGGACCCGTTTAGTTCGATCGATAAGGATGGTGTCGGCGCGTTGGTGTACATCGCGTGTGAGAAGGGCCGTGAGGTCGCCAAGGCGGAGAAGAAGGCCTTCAAACTCGGTGTCTGTGGCGAGCATGGTGGTGATCCAGCGTCCATCAGCTTCTTTCAGAAGTGTGGATTGGATTATGTGAGTTGCTCGCCATTCCGCGTGCCGGTTGCACGCGTGGCGGCCGCGCAAGCGAGGCTCGACTGAGTGGGAGCGCGGAATTCTGCCCCACGAAGCGTGCGGACAAATTCCATCTCTCCCTTTGGACTCCGACGGGCCGAGTGAATCGGCACCGTCGGCGACTTGGTTCCGTGCGTCCTCGAGTGTTCGCGCGGGATTTGATCGGCATTGCTCGAAGTCTGCACCTGCCTGGCGCTTGAATCCTTTTTGAAGAGTGGGAAAAGTCCGCACAGTTCGCAGTCTGGTCGGTGTGAATCTTGCGCGATTGCTGCGGATTCTGCCGTCGTTCGGCGTCGTGCTCCAGTGCATTGGATTTTCTTCGTCCTGAATCCGAAAGGCTGACGGGGACTCTGCTTTGTCACGGTGCGTGCCGTGAGGTGTGGAGCGCCAGCGAGCAGGTCGAATCTGACCGCTAGGACAGACAGACTTCAATCTCACGGAGGATCGCATGGATTTGCGAACCGGAATCTTCCCAACGCCCGCCAGAGACGGCGCGCGAAAGGCGACTGATGTCTCTCGCTCACGATTGAGCGCGCTCGCAGTGTGCGGCGCATGCCTTGGCTTCTCGCTCGCCGCAAGTGTGAGCGCGCAAGGGATTCCCGCCGAGCCAGAGATTGAGTTTTCGGCAATTGACACCCTGATGTTGTGGGAGGAGTCAGAGGGCGGAAACGGTCATTGCTATGCGATCATTCGCGAGCATGGAATGCTGCGATGGGATACGGCGGTCGGGCTCGCCCACGCGATGGGTGGAGAACTTGCTTCGCTGTCGACGCGCAACGAATTCATGTGGGTCTTTGAGAATGTGGTGGACAATCCTCTGGCATGGTCTGGTGCCGCGGGCCCTTGGATCGGCGCGTATCGCGACCCCACGCCCGAGGAGGCAAGCGATCCAACCCTTGGATGGCACTGGGTCGACCAATCGGATTGGAGTTTCTCTCCGTGGGATCTCAAGGTCGGCAATCCGCCGAATCAGAATTGCCCTGGGCAAGATGAGTGCGTGCTTCGATTCGCGGATGCGGAGTGCAACGGATTCCCGATGCCCCAGACCGAAGATCGCACCATCAACGACGCGTGCGTCGCGTGTTCTGCAACCGAGTTTGATCCCTGCACGGCCGTGATCGAGTTTGATGCGGATTGCGATGAAGACGGCGTCGTTGATTTCGCGGAAATCGTCTTCGGCAGTGCCAGCGACAGCAACCTGAACTGGATCCCCGATCACTGCGAATGCCTTGGCGACTTTGACGGCGACGGCGCGGTTGGCGCAGCCGATCTCGCGGCGCTGCTGCAAGACTGGGGAGCATCCGGAAACTCAGTCGCAGACCTCAACGTGGATGGCGCCGTCGATGGCGATGACTTCTCCATCTTCATGTCGCTCTGGGGTGTGTGCGAACACTGCTCCGTGTGCTAGCGGCTACGGGGAGACCGAGTCCTTGACGAATCTCACGCGACCCCAATACTTTGGATCGTGCATGTCGATTTGCCACTGCGGACTCCACACCCAATTGTCCTCTGGTTTTCCTGCGACCTTCTTATAGGGGACGGGCGGTGTGGAGGGAGCCGCATCGACCGGGGGAGCGGGTTGGGTGTAGCTGTCGTTGATCGGAGGAGTCGGCGCGCTCTTCGTCGGAGTCGATCCTTCGAGCGTCGTGGTCCACTGCACGCGCGAGAAATTCACGCGCCATTCGTCACCGATCTTTGGTGCCGCCGCAGCGCGCGCCTTCTCGCGAAAACTCGGAAGGGACAGCGTCGGTGGTTGGAATGCGGCCCACGGGATCGCCCATTCGAGCGTCCACGCGCGATCAACATCGCTCGCGTCGTTGAGCGTTCCATCGAGGTGGATTGCCGTGCGGAGCCCCTCCGCATTCCACGCATGTTCCGCAGGCCCATCCTCCTTGTACCGCTTGTGAAGGTAGAGATCGAAAATCGTCCCGATCGCATTGACTTCGATCTCGTAGTACTCGCGTGTGTCCCCGTCAGGATCAAGGAAGACTTCGAAGTCATTGTCGTGAAAGACGATCTCATCATGCGACTTGAGTGTCGCCCAGAGGTGCGGCTCTCGAAGTTCTGCCGCGATGTAGAAGTGCGTGTGATCCCACAGCATTTTCACGCGAGTTCGAAATCGCGGTGCTGGGAGCGAGGGGCCTTGAATATCGAGAAAGTCCTCCGTCCACGGCGCCGCGATCCAACCTGCGTCGTCCAACTTGCCATCAAGGGTTGGCGCCGTCTTTGTCAACGCGCAGGCATACTCGCGCGGCGGAGCCGTGATGGGACGGGGAGTGGTCGGAGACGCGGCCGGAATGGGTGCAACTCTGGGAGCCTCCGAAGGAGGCGCAAACTGGGGGAGACTGATCCAGAGAATGCCCAACGGCGTCAGCGTGATGGAAACGCTTGGAAGCCGATGGAGTGCAACGGTTGCCATCTCTAAAGCGTACCCTAGACCGCGCGTGAAGATTCATCCGAAGGGAGAATTGCTCGGCTGCAGGTCCGCGCTATGCTCAGTTGTCACGCACCTCGAGGAATCGCTTGGAACGCTCCGCTCTTACACCCGGTCATCGCAGCAGCGCTTCACGAATCTTTGAGGAGATCGGTGTCGTTCCGCGAGATGAAAATCTCTTTCATGAGGCGGCGGAGCGATTGCTTCGCGCTTCGGAAATGGTTGGACTCAAGCACCATCAGCAGATCATTCTCGCGCAGCCCAAGAGTGAGGTGATGGTTCACTTCCCCGTCCAGATGGACGATGGGAAGCACCGTTTGTTCAAGGGATACCGCGTGCAGCACAACGATGCGTTGGGCCCGTACCTCGGCGGCACGCGATTTCACCCGCGGCTCTCCCTCGACACCGTCAAGGGGCTCGCGGTGCTCTCGACGCTGCGGGCTTCGTTGGTGCGAGTTCCATTCGGCGGTGCGTTTGGCGGTGTGCGGTGCGCGATGAGTGAGATTTCAGAGGACGAGCGGCGGCGCGTTGTGCGGCGTTACTGCAGCGCGATTTCGCATCAGGTTGGTCCGGCGCATGACATCGTGGGCCCTGAATCGGGCGCCGACAGCCAGACGATGGCGTGGTTTCTCGACACGCTTGCGCAGACGACCCCTGAGCCATCGCGACAGGATCAGTCTCGCGCGGTGGTAGGAAAGCCCGGCGAACTTGGCGGCCTCATGCCGCGCGGCCGAGCTGCCGCGCTGAGCGCGGTCGCGGCGCTCGACACGCTTCTGCCGGATCTCGATGTCAATGCAGACGGTGCGCGCGTCGCGATCATGGGATTTGGTGCCGTTGGGAGTGCCATTGCGCGTGCGCTGACGGCGCGTGGAATGCCGGTCATCGCTGTGCTGACGCAGTCGTGCGCGGTCGCAAATGCGCACGGCATCGACGCCGTTGCGTTGCAAGCTCACCACGCGCGAACGGGTGGTGTGGAGAACTTTGAGGGTGGAGATTGCCTCACTGAGGATGAGTTCTGGCAGATTCCGACAGAGGTGCTAGTCGTCGCAAGCCCTGAGAGATCGATGGACGCGCTTCGTGCTGCGAAGGTTCGCGCGCGTGTCGTTGTCGAAGCGGGGCTTGCGTGCACAACCCCTGCGGCGGAGGATGTGCTACTCCAGCGGTGCATCGACTTGTTCCCTGACATCCTCTGTTCGTCGGGCAGCGATGTCGCGCACTTCCTTGAATGGAACGGACTTCGATCGCAGCCAGGCATCCGTCGTGAGGATGTCGAGGAACATGTGCTCCGGCACGCGCTGATGGCGGCGCGGCGCGTTCGGGTGGCTCGAATGAAGTATGAGTGCGATTGGAGACTCGCGGCACAATGCTCCGCGCTCGAGCGAATCGCCCGCGTGTATGAATTGCGCGGCGTCTTTCCATGAACACACGAGAGTCGTGCCATGACCATCTTTGCCAAGATCATCGCCGGTGAGATTCCATGTCATCGCGTCTACGAAGACGCGCATGTGCTTGCGTTTTTGGATGTTGGTCCGCTCTCGCTCGGGCACCTCTTGGTGGTGCCCAAGGAAGCCAAGGCATATCTGCACGAATTGTCGGATGAGAGCGCTGCCGCGATTGGGCGGGTACTCCCACGACTCTGCCGCGCGATGATGCACGCGACCGGGGCGACTGCGTACAACCTCTTGCAGAACAATGGAAGTGCGGCGCACCAGGCGGTCATGCATGTGCACTTTCACCTGATTCCGATGTCGAGTGCAGGTGGCTTGGGGATCGTTTGGAAACCACAATCGCTGAGTTCAGATGCTGGCGCGGCGCTCGCGACCGGTATGCGCGAGGCGCTCGGGTGAGCGATGGCGAGGCGCATGGACCGCTCGAGCGAGCGCATTGGCAGCACGTCCTTCACGCACAAATCGGCGCTCGCTTGGATCGTTCACGAAGTGGAGCGTGCGCGGTGCCACGCCTTCGACGAGTGGTCGTGCTCGAAACCGCGGCGTCCACGCAGGATGCGCCAGAGACGCTGTACGCGGAAGTAGGCACCGTTGTCACAACACTCCGCCAGATGCATGGCCGAGGTCGACTCGGTCGTTCATGGAGCGATCCGAATGGTGAAGGCGTGGCGCTGACCGTCGTGCTTCCTTCGCAGCCATTCGCAGACTGCAACCTGAGTATCGAGCTGCTTGCCATTGCCAGCGCACTCGCCGCGGCGCGCGCGGTTGAGGGGATGTTGCGAGAACCAGTTGGCATCAAGTGGCCCAACGACTTGATCCTGCGTTCTCGCAAGCTCGGTGGAATCTTGATTGAGCGAAGTCGTGATCGCATTCTGCTCGGCATTGGAATCAATGTTCTCCAGCGGGATTTCCCTCCGGCGCTGGCGTCGATCGCGACGAGCATGTCGCAGGCGGTGGGGACTCTCGCGCCCGCCGCTCGACTCGAACTCGTCGGAGCAGTCGTGGAGGAGCTCGAGTGCGTGCTCGCGATGGATGGCGACTCCATGCTCGGGGAGTTTCGCGCCCGCGATGTGCTCACGGGTTCAAGTGGCGCATTTGCAACCCCCACCGGAACGATCGAGGGCATTGTCGGTTCCGTTGAACCACTCCGAGGGTTGACGGTGCGCACCGCATTGGGCCAGCACTTCCTTCCTGCGGCAACAACGACTGTTCTGTCTTGGAAAAGCAAAGCCTCGCTTTAGCGGCATACGATGGGAAGCCGATGAGATTGCTCGTGTCACCGCGCCTTTTCAGTCCCTTCCTCGTGATCGTGGCTTCATCGCCGTGCGCGCGCGCAGAGCCGCCAAGCGTAAGGTCAGTCGATGACACCTCGCCGATTCGACTCGTGACAATGCCCAGCGCCGTTCGAGCGGCAGATTCCAATCGTGCCGCGCTGCCGGTTCGGACGCATGCTCACAGCAACCCACAACTCGACGCGGCGCTTCTGCGTGCGCCCGGACTCGTTCCGCTCGACGCCGGATTTGAGGATCGCGGCGGATTGCAGGTATCAACGCGCGTGGTCGCGCCAGACTTGCGATTGCCACTCGGATTTCAGCGGGTCTACGCGATTCCCGGAGACCCGAAACACTTCACACGCGGTGATGGCGCGATCTTTGCGGTGTTCCCGCGCAGTGTCTATCGACCCGCTTCGGGAGGTGGCCAACCGATGTTGCCGCCTTCAACCGTGTTTCAATTCGGCGATCCCAGCCGCGACCGCTGGTACGGAGTGACCGGAGTTCATCAGCCGGATGCGATGAAGGTGATCCGACCCGGAGTTGGTGGAGTGGTCGAAGACGGAGCGTCCGTTGGGATGCGTCAGAAAACCGAACCGGCCGCGCCCGCGGGCACTGCGGCACAGCACGCAACCGAGTTTGCCGCGCCGCGAACGGAAGAATGCTCTGTCGATCGCAGCGTGCCATTCGCGAAACTTCGGTTTGGCCCTGCCAGTCGAGATTCGTGAACGCTGTCGTCGGCGGAGCCGACGCGCATTGATGGGCTGGGCCCGCCACACATGGAGCGAGATCTCCGGCCATCGCTATTCACTCGCGCGGTCGTAGACGCGAGCGGGTGCACCGTACTAGTCGAGACCGATGAGCACTGTGATTGGGAGTTCAGTCCACGGAGCGGACGCTGTCGGCGCGTCGGCCCATCGCTCCCCGACCGCGCGTCGAATTCCGATGCGCAAGTTTCGTTGTGTACCCGTGTCGGCGATCCACTCTGCGGGCAGTTGCAGGGAGGCGCGCCACTCACCGACAAACCTCTCCACCTCGACGCCATTCGTTGAAGCGAATGCGGTGGTGCCTGCGCATTCGACTTTTCCCGTGGCAAAAATCGTCATCGACCCGCTGTCGCCAGTATTCACGATGATGCGATCGAGTGCAGGGTCACTACCGATTTCGTCTCGACAGATGAGCAGCAACTCCCAGCCCGTCAGGCGCTCGCGAAGGTGCGCCTCCGTTTGCAACTCAGTCGATGCAGCAGTGCGCGACCCTGTGGCGACGCTCTTGAGATCGAGGGGCGCGAGAAATGGTCGCAGCGCGACGCCCGGAACTCGCGCGCTCGTTGAGCGAACTCGAAACGGCAATCGCTTCTCTTCTCCTTGGCACCTGATCTCCAAGATGGCCGAACCAATCTCGGAGCTAGGAACGAGGGCAGCGCGAGAGGCTTCTTCGCCTTCTGGAAGTGCCACATGAATCCGCTCGAGCGTTCCAGGCGGGAGCATTGCCGCAGTACTTGGCTCAGGTGCGCCGAGCCAGTGCATCGGCAGGAGAAGTTCGGCCGCGGTTGGATTCGCGAATGCGAGCGTGATGGTCGCGTCATCTTCCCGTTCTGTCCAAATGAGTACCGGCGCGCGCACTCGATTCCAAGTCAAGACCGATTCCACCGCCTCCGCATCCGACTTACTCGTGTCGAGCATCATCGCGAGAAGGGCATTGAGTTCGGCAGGATCAGAAATCCACGCGGCGACTTGGCGTCCGTGCTCAAGATCCACAACGGTTGCGATGAGTTGTTCCGCAACCTCGCACGCGGTGCCCGGACTTATTTTTTCGATTCGCGCAAGTGCCGCGAGCCAGAGCGATTCGCACTGCAATGCAGCGAGTCGCGCAACGCCATCGAGTGGTGGCGGTTCCTCCCATCCGCGCAACGCCACACCGAGCTTCCAGCGGAATCGCTCAAACGGTGCGTTCGGGTCAGGGCGAGCAATGCCCGCATCGACTGCTCCATCCAGACCGAGTTTCGAGATGCGTTCACGCAGACGAACAAGCAGGTTTTCGTCTGCGGACGCGAACCACTCGACCGCGATCGATTGACCATGCAGCTCGATCGTGCTGCCGAGCGCGACATCGGCTGGGATGGTGACAAACACGCATGGCGCCGCGCCAGATTGAGGGTCGGTTGGTTTCGTTGCGTTCACCGCAAAGGGATACGACGCGGCTGCCCAACGGCGAGTTGCGCCCACTTCGGAGTCCCGAGGTTCGCTCCCCACCCAGGCCAGTTGGGCCAAGACTTCCCGTCTCGCCCCGGGGGAGTCAGTCGCATTCGCCTTTGTCCGAACAAAGGCAGTGGTCGATGTGGAAGGCGGGGTGTCGCTCGCAATCGGAACCAGCATGACCCCGTTGGGGATCGCGATGGGTCGACCACCGGTTGGGCGAACCTGATGCAATGCTCCAACGGCTGCCTCGCTGAGCAGCAATCCCAACAGCGCGGCCGCGCACGCGGTGTTGACGCGGGAAATCAGGCGATTGAGGAAACGCATCGCAAGGGGAATCGTATGCCATCTGCCGATTATGCTTTCCACGATGCCTCGGATATTGAATCTCTGTTCGCTCGCGCTCCTTTCGCTCGCCATGACAGGGTGCGGGGGCCCCAACGCGCCCGCCATTGCTCCACCAGACGCGACGAGCACGACTTCGGTCGCGGAGCCTGCGCCGCCTCCTGCGCCAATCGCCACGGAGGAGGTGAAGCTCATGAAGGAGTACTGGGAGACCGGCAAGTTGAAGTACTGGAATGAAATGCGCAAGGATGCAGCGGGGAAATGGCAGAAAACAGGCATCGGGCGCGCTTACTACAGCGACGGGATTCTCGAACGCGAGGGTCTGTACAAGGAGGGCACACGCGTGGGGATTTGGAAGTACTACGGCGATGATGGAACGCTCTCTCGAACCGAAGATCGCGGAGAGGGAAAGCCAGGAGGCGCGTAGGTCGCCTCGGGGGCGATGACTGAGCGCGACGAGGGTAGACTCATCGTATGTCGAGAGTTCCGCCGCGCATTTCCGCGTTCATCAATCAGAAGGGGGGGGTAGGCAAAACCACCTCGACGGTGAACATCGGTGCTGCAATTGCTTCGCTTGGACGAAAAGTCCTGCTCATTGACCTCGATCCGCAGTCACATCTTTCATTGCACTTGGGCGTGGATGGTGCGAGCGTTGGGCAGACGGTGTACGACCTCATGCTCGACCCAGACACGCGCACCGAAGATTGCATCGTCAAGGTGCGACCAAACCTCGACATTCTGCCTTCGACTGTGGATCTCGCGGCGGCAGAGATGGAACTCGCAAGCACTCCAGATCGCAACAACATCTTGAAGCATCGATTCCAAGAGGTGTGCGATCGATATGAATTCGTGCTGCTCGATTGCCCTCCGAGCCTCGGATTGCTCACCCTCAACGGTCTTTGCCTCGCGGGCGAAGTTGTCGTGCCGATGCAGGCGCACTTTCTTGCGATGCAAGGATTGTCGAAGTTGCTCGAGACGGTAAAGCTTGTTTCTCAAGGACTGAATCCCTCGCTCAAAGTCGGCGGCGTCATCCTGTGCATGCACGAGACCCAATCGACGCACAGCAAGGAGGTCGTCGCGGAACTTGATCAGTTTTTTGAGGAGTCTGCGGGTAGCGGATTGCCGTGGGAGCACGCGAAAGTCATGCGGCCGGCGATTCGTCGAAACATCAAACTCGCGGAAGCGCCGAGCTTCGGTCAGACGATCTTTGATTATGCGGAGTGGTGCCCCGGTGCGATCGACTACCGCACGCTTGCCGAACGATTCGTGCGGGATTGGGATCGTGCGCACGGCGTCGACGCAGGGGCCGTGCGCGCTGCCGAGGTTGCGGCATCAACCTCCGTCAGCGCTGCCGCAAACGAGCGCGCGACCGAGGCAGTGCCATCCGCGTCACGATCACCAACTCCCGCGAAAGCCGCGTCGCCAACTCAAGTGGCGCCCGCGCCGCAAGCGGTGGCCGATCCGAAACCAGCCACCGCGCGCGCGTCGAAGTCAGAACGCGTGGCGAAGGCGGCCGTTGACGCAAGTGCTCCGATCCCGATCGAATCACCTCGCACCGCGGCGCACGAACTTTCGTCCGCGACGCTCTCCGTCGAACCCAAGCATGTTCGTCGCAGCGTGTGACGCAGAGCACTTTTCCTGAGATGGCGATCCTCCCCGACCCATCCTTGCAAGGACTTCTCGCGCGGCGAGCGCGCGCCGCGTGGATTCTGGTGTTCGCCGCTGCGCTTCTTGCTATTGCCGTGGCCACGCATTGGCCGAATGTTCGCGTGGGCGATCCGACGCGGCCGCCCGACAAGATCATTCACTTCATTGCGTTTGGAGGACTCACCGCCTTGCTTTGGCAGGTTGGTTGGTTCAAGTCACGCATTGCAGTCGCGGCTGCAGGATTCGCGATTGCGATTGCGGATGAGTTGACACAGTCACTCGGCATCGAAGGTCGGCAGGCAAGTGTGGAGGATGTCATCGCGGGAGCCCTCGGGATCGTGGTTGTTGTGCTCGGGCTCTGGGCGTTCGCGCCGGTCGGAGGTGTGGCTGCGATGCTTCGGCAGCAGCGACGAAGAGTTGCGGAGCAGTTCATATTTTCGCGTCTTGGTCCGTGGCTCTCGCTCGTTGCGGCGGCAGGGTTTGGCGTCGTCGTGATGCTTCCGGCATCGATCCTCATTGACAGTCGCTTCCCGCGACCCAATCCGCTTCAAGCGGCACTGGTGGGTGCCGTCCTTGGAACACTCCTCTCTTCGCTGATGATGCTTGAAGCACTCGTGCGGCGCACGCTGCAAGCGACTGCGACTCAGCATCGGTGTACGGCATGCGGCTCCGACGCACTTGCCAAGGCAGACTGCACGCGTTGCGGAGCCGCGGTGCAGAGTCATCTCTTTATCGAGTGGCCGGAGGTTGGAGGAAGCACATTCTTGAGATTAGCCGCGAGGCCGGTACTGTTGGGTGTCGGTATCGTCGTTTCGGTGACGGTTGTCGTCTTGAGTCTCGGAGCACTCCGCTTGACCTTCCCACTCGCAGGTCAAGTCGACGCGCTCATCCACGGCCGCGCATATGGGATGACGAGCGTGCTCGATCTCACACTCGTGGGTGTCGCAGCGGCGTGCGCCGTCCGGTCATTTCGCGCACGAAGTGCCGCGAGGGCCGATGCCGCGAGCGAACGGTGCATTGCGTGCGCGTTCGACCTGTCACAAACGCCCGTATCGGATGATTCCTTTGTCGGAAACGATGCATCGGGTGCCGCGCACCGTTGCCAAGTAGGGCGTTGCGGTGAGTGTGGCGCATCGTTCGTGCGAATCGCGAGCGGGCAGGGGACGCGCTAGCATGGACTGCGTGATGCGCATCGCTGCACTGCCCACTCTCGTCCTTGCTCTGCTCGTTGGATGTTCGACCGACCGAAGTATCCTCGAGTCGGATGTCTACCTACCTGAGAACATGACCACGATTCGATCGGCGAACATTCGTCGAGTCGATGGTGCGCTCATCGGCGGAGATTTCTTGATCGCGGGGCGGGTGAATGACGCGGAAGCGTCCGTGGACGAGCTTGTTGCTTACTATTGCTCCAACGGTTGGTTCCTCAAGCGACAGATACCAGGGCTGGATTTTTCGCGAGCAGACTTGGTGAAGGGCGATCGAACCGTCACCGTCGAACTCGTCCGGCGGCGAATCGACCCCGCGAACTCGACGGGAACAATCGTGGTCGCGAGCGCCTCGAAGTCAGCGGCGTCTGTGGCGGAATCGCCGATGAAGTGATCGTGCGTCCCTTCACAGCCAAGCCCTTCGATCTGCGTGATGAGTAAGTCCTTCGAGCATCATGCACGCGTGGTGGGAGCGCTGACCCTTATCAGTCGGGTCACTGGATTCGCACGCGAGGCGATTTTTTCGCGCGTGTTCGGGCTAGGCCCAATCATGGATGCGTTTTCGTTCGCGTTCATGATGCCGAATCTTTTCCGGCGACTGTTCGGCGAGGGCGCGTTGAGCGCTGCGTTTCTTCCACGATTCGCCAAGCTCGACCGTGAGGACCCGGAGTCTGCCCGTCGGTTCGGCGCGCTGATGCTCGCGGTGAGTGGGGGCATCTTTTTCGCCGTGCTCGCAGTCGTGGAATTGATTCTTGTCGTGCTCTGGTGGAACGCCCCCGAGTACGCGGTGGATTTTCATCCGCCGCTGCATGTGGGGGGCGCACTCATTCCATCCCTCTCCGTGCAATCGGCTGCATTGGGATATCTGCTCGCGATGCTCATGATGCCGTACATGCCGCTGGTCTGCCTCGTCGCGCTTTCGGGCGCCGTGCTGCAGTCGAAGGATCGGTTTGTGGTGACGGCCGCGGCCCCCATCATCCTGAACATCGCGTTTGTCGTGGCCGCGCTCGCGGGCATTCCATTTCTCGGCGATGAGGTCGGACACCGCGCGCACATCCTCCTCGTGGCCGTCAGCGTCCTTGGGGCTGGGGTGCTCCAAGTCCTTTGGACATTCGGAGCGCTCCGCAAGGTTGGCCTCATTCTCGACCATCGCGATCCGATAGCGTGGATGCATGTAAAGAAGACGCTCGCAGAGAGTTTGCCAGTGATGTTCGGTGTCGGCGTGCTTCAACTGAATACCTTCGTTGATGGGCTCATCGCCAGTTGGCCGACGCTCATGGGTCCGACGATCTTTGGATTTCAGTATCCACTGCAGGCGGGAGCAATGGCGGCGTTTGCCGGCGCGCAACGGTTGTACGAGTTCCCTCTCGCGGTCTTTGGCATTTCCATTGCCACAGCGATGTTCCCCGCGCTCGCACGGTCATCGAGTCAACCCGAGGCATTCGCTTCGATCGTGCGCAGCGGGATCGAGCGAGCGTGGTTTGTTGGTTTGCCCGCGAGCGTGGGTTTGTTTCTCGTTGCCGAACCCGCTTGCGGGGTGGCGTTTCAGGGCAGTGAGTTCACATACGACGACACGCTGCGCGTCGCGGCAATTCTTCGTGGGTTTGCCATTGCGATTTGGTCGTACTCCATCGTGCACATCGCCGCGCGAGCGTTCTACGCGCTTGATGATCGTCAGACTCCGCTCCGCGTTGCTCTCGGCATGCTTGTGCTGAATGTCGCACTGAACCTGACGCTCATCTTTTCATCCTTGCGCGAGGCAGGTCTGGCGTACTCCACGGCGATCTGTTCGGTCGTGCAATGTGTTGTGCTGCTCGCCCTTCTTCGACGAAGAGTGCCCGGGTTGATTCCGCCGAGTCTGTTCGTGGTGTTGTTGAAACCCGCGGTGGCGACGCTCGGAATGGCGCTCTGCGTGATCGCCGTTGGTTCATTCCTCCCAAGTGGGACGGATTGGAACTCACTCCTCTTGCGCTTCATAGGTGCATCTGGCGCGGGTGTGGTGAGCTATTGCGCCGCGGCAGCACTGCTTCGTGCGCGCCCAAAGAGCATTTGAGGGTGTAGAGGCGGGCAGCAGACTAGATGCCTCGTGGCTGGTCTTCTCTCCCCAATCCGAGCCATTGCGGGAGGCAATGCGCCGAGTGTGGTGAATGGGACGTCTCGGTTCCGCGCGATGACTCCGTTGTCTGTTGGGGATGGAATGACTCTGGCCAGTGCACCGTTCCGAATTCGATGGGCGAAGTTGTCGCCACATCCGCCGGCTTTGAGCACACTGTCGCCATCCCAACGGATGGCACCGTCCGATGCTGGGGATTCAACGACTTCGGACAGTGCGTCGTGCCCAAGGGCCTCGCGCGTGCCACGGAAGTTTCGGCGGGAGGCATGCACACGGTGGTTTCATTGCGCTCGAGGTGATGCAGTGGCTCAAATCGTCGCATC
>SXGT01052768.1_pt1 | contig 53114 bp, 36 predicted proteins | sample 3176221 | NCBI WGS metagenome assembly SXGT01 (sample SAMN11356862, study PRJNA531348) | freshwater metagenome | isolation source: freshwater sample F1-120 | place: China: Fuxian Lake, Yuxi | collected 2017-12-25
GCTGAAGTCCTCGGAATCATAGTGGAATCTCAGCGGCGACAGGATGGCCTTGCCGCCCTCGAAGCGGACCTTCTTCGCGTCCACCCGGGCGACGAAGAACTTGGTGCCGGCCTCGACGTAGGGCCGCAGCACCGGCTCGGCGCCTTGCGGGATGTTGTAGTTGTTGCCCCGCAGCCACGCGTCCAGCCCCCCCGAGTCGTCCGCGCTCAGGATCACCACCTCGTACTCTCCCACCTTGAACTCCGCCTCGACCCGGACCCCGCCGCCCTCCATCCCAGGATCGGGGGACGCCGACTCCTTGTAGACGCGGTCGCCTTCGAAGAGGTTCCAGTCATCCTCGGGGGGCTCGTAGCAAGGGTCGCGCTCCCAGTACTCGACGAGCCGGGGCGCGGCCATCTGATCGAGGCGGTCAAAGACGTCCTCGGGCAGCGTCTTGACGTTCTCCTTCTGGAGCACGACGGGCACCGGGATGACCATGGCGAAGTCGCTCGGCGGGCCCTGGTAGTTGTTCTGCATGGACAGGACCGTCCGGGTGCCGTGTCGCATCAGCGCCACCTGGGTGGCGTTGTTGAACATCTCCCCTGTCGCCCCCGAGACGTAGAAGCCGCAAAAAGCGCTCGCCGTCGCGGGCGCCATCCAGAGCGCGAGCGCGGCGAACGCGGCGAGTGGCTGTCGGTGTCGCATGTCTCATCTCCTGGTTGAGCGCCGTGTGATGTCTCTTTCTGGCATATCCCGACAGGGGCGACAAGGATGGTGTCCAGAGGCCTTTTGACCTTGGCCCCTGGTGGTTCAGGTTATACTCTGGAGTCGTGGAAGAGGAACCGAACGAGGAGGCGAGACGATGGCAAAGCTGCCCCAGGTGCGCGACTACATGGACACCGAGGTGCCCACCCTCAACCCCGAGATGGAGATCCTCGACGCAGTGAACTTCCTGCTGGACAACCACGTCACCGGCGCGCCCGTGGTGAACGGCGAGGGCACGTTGATCGGGATCTTGACCGAGAAGGACTGCCTGAGGTTGCTGGCCACGGGCAGCAACAACGAGTTCCCGTCGGGGACGGTGGCCGACTTCATGACGGCCAGGGTCGAGACGATCCGGCCTCACATGAACGTCTACTTTGTCGCGGGGCTTTTTCTCGGGCAGAACTTCCGCCGCTTCCCGGTCGTCGACGAGGCTGGCCGAGTCGTCGGCGCCATCACGCGCTTTGACATCTTGCGCGCCATCAAGCATCACCTCGGTAAGCCCTGATCTGTCCACGCCCTTCGGCCAGACTGCCCGGTGACCCTGCCTATGGCCTCTATTCACATCCGGGATCGCATCGCCACCATCCGAGGCCCGGGGACGCTCCTGGTCGCCTCCGATCTGCATGGAAACCTGAAGGATCTCCAGCGCATGGTCGAGCTCCTCGATCAGGAGGAGGACGGGGCGCTGCTCCTGCTCGGCGACTTGTTCCACGGCCCCAGCGTCACGCGCGAGGAGTGGGAGATCCTCTACGCCCACCTTGCCGACTACTACCCCGACGAGTCCGCTGAGGTCTTTCGCACCTTCGCTCGCCTCTTGAAGGAGCGCACGGGCCGGGTCACCTCTCTGTTGGGCAACCACGACCACGCGCACGTCGGCGGCCCTGTCGTGTCGAAGTTCTACGACGACGAGGCCGCCGCGATGGAGATGAGCCTCGATGATGACGAGATCCCCCACCTCCAGCGGGTCTTGAGCGCGCTGCCCTTGATCGCCGTCTCGGACAGTCGGGTCGCCTTCACCCACGCGGCGCCGCCGGACATCCCCTTTGACGCGGCGCTGCTGGCCTCGGTCGCGCTCGACGGCTACAGCGGGGTCCCGCTCTACGCCATGCACCGCTACGACATCCTCGGCGGCCTGCTGTGGACGCGGGGCGCCACCGAGGTGGTCACGCGCCGCTTCCTGTCCTCCCTGGCCGCCGCCGCCGCCCCCTCGTGCAACGCCGTCGTCCACGGGCACGAGATCATCGACACGGGCTTTGATGTCGAGAACAAGTGCCTGATCACCTTGTCGACGAGCTTCGGCATGAAGGCCCCGGCCAAGACCTACCTCAGGCTCGATCTGGGGACGACCTACCTCAACGCCGTCGATCTCGTGTCCAGAAAGGCGCTGCTGCCCCTGTACCCCTGACACCAGACCACAGCCGAGAGACTCAGAAGGACAGCGCGCGCCAGTCGGCGCGGGTCTGCTGGGCCGCCTCGGCGTCGCCCTTGAAGCGGCGATCGAGCATCTCGGCGTCGAGGCGGCCGTCGATCAGGGCGAAGAGGAGCCAGGAGAGCGGGCCTGCCGTGTCCTTGGCCCAGGCCGCGAAGTCGCGGCGGCGCGTGCGGTAGGCCTCGGGCTCGAGATCGCGCGAGGGCAGCGGCTTGTCGGCCATGTGGCGCAGGTAGGCGGCGCTGGCCTCCGCCACGATGTCCTCGCAGACTTGCTGGTAGGCCTTCCAGACGTTGAAGTGCGCCCGGTAGGTGCCCAGCACCTCCTCGGGGACCTCGTCGGAGCCCTGCCGCATGAGGAAGTCCCGGAACTGTTCCCAGGTGGTCAGGTCGCGGTTGGCCTCCAGGAACTCGCGGGTGCGATCGTAGGTGCAGTAGGAGAAGAGCCGCATCAGGCGCAGGTAGTCGGCGCCCTTGACCTTGACCCGGTGCAGGACGGCGGGGCGGCCATCGGCGTAGCGGCCCTCGAAGGTGACGACGGCGCCCTCCCGGTCGGTGCCTTCGAGGTGGGCCGAGAGGGCCTCCAGGCGCTCGGCCAGGGTGTCGCCGGGCAGGACCAGCTCCTCGGAGATGGGGGCGCCGAGCTCGGCGGCCAGCCCCGCGAGCTCGTCGCGGGGGATGTAGCGCGGGACGCCCTGGCGGAAGTCGACCGCGCCGGTCAGGACGACCTCGGTGCGGTCGCCGTAATCGGTCACGATCCGCGACTGGGGGTGGATGAGCTCCCAGATGAGCGTCAGGCCCGCGACGCGGGCCGGATCCAGGGCCGACGGCGTCTGGGTCGACAGGATGGCGCGGGCCTGGCCGATGTAGTCAAACTGGGTGTCGTCGGCCTGAGCGCCGGTGTCGCCGCCCTCGATCATGCCGCGGGTGGTGAGGATCACGGCCTCGGGGCCGCCCCCGGCCAGCCCCAGGCCCACGGTCGAGAAGCTCTGGATCAGGGTCCCGTCGAGCTTCTCGTTGAAGCGCACGGAGATCCCAGCGGCGCCGGCCAGCGTGTTGGCCAGATCGAAGGAGTCCTCCCGCTCGCCGTAGTTGTACATCTTGAGGTAGGGGATCGAGGCCGCCCGCCAGGGATCGGTCAGGTAGACGAGGCCCTTGGCGAAGACCTGGTGCTCGGCGTCGGGGGTGAAGAGCAGCTTGGAGGCGTTCGAGAGCGTCAGGGCCGAGAAGGCGCCGCCGACCGGGGTGCGCTTGAGCAGCAGGGGATCGTCGTGGACGGCCCGCAGGACGGCCTCGGGCTCCTCGTGGATGAGGGTCATCAGGCGCTCGAAGGAGAGGTCAAAGCGCCTGGAGGGGCCGATGCGCTCCATCGCCTCGACGCGGGCGGCGATGGAGTGCGGGATGGGCGTCTTGCCCCCCTGGAGGCTGGCGCCGTCGGCCTGGGCCGGCTGCTGGAGCGTGGCCGGATCGATCAGGTTGGGCGTCTCGCCGAGGCCCTCCTTCGCGAAGTAGACCGCGCGGGCCGCGACCTGGACGACCTCGCGCGAGGGCCAGCGCAAGGCGCTCAGGTGGCCGCCGAAGACGCAGCCCGTGTCGATGCACAGGGTGTTGTTGCGCTCCACGACGGGGCCGAGGAAGGCCGTGTGGCCCACGACGCAGGTCGGCCCGTCCTGGGGGTAGTCGATCGTCCAGTCCAGGCGCTGCGGCAGGCCGTTGACCACGTTCCCGGTCGTCGGGCCATAGAGGCAGTACGAGCGCACTCGCCCCTCGTTGGCCGTCAAGAGCCGCGTCATCCAGGCCGCGTGGGCGATGACGACCCGCGCCCCGATCCCCGCGCAGGCGCCGGGCTCCGGGTCGCAAAGCACCCATAAGGGTGCGCCATCAAAGAGCTTTCGATAGCGGGCCTTGAGGGTCAGGAGCGCCTCGGGCTCCAGCGTCGAGAACTCGGCCGCCGTCGTCTCCAGGCCGTGGGAGACCTTGACGCTGTTGCCGCGCAGCCAGCGGGCCAGCTTGTCGTCGTGGTTGCCCAGCACCAGCAGGCCCTTGCCCCGGCTGACCAGATCGTGGACCAGCGCCAGGACCCCCAGCGAGTCCGGACCCCGGTCGGTCAGATCGCCGATGAAGATCAGCGGCCTGTCCTGCGGGTGGAACCAGCGCCCCTCTTGATCGCGGGACCAGCCGAGCAGGCCCATCAGCTCGATCAGCTCAGGGAGGCAGCCGTGGACATCGCCGACGACGTCGAACTCGCGCTGGTTGTAGCGCGCGCCGCCGTTGTCCGTCACCGTCATCAGCGGGGTCTTCCAGGCCCGTATGACCTCGTAATAGAGCGCGCCGACCCCCTCGACCCCCTCGGCGGTGTGGACGCGGACGATGGCGTCCCAGTCCTCCTCGATGAGGTTGGGGCGCAGATCGGAGAGCGCCCTGGCCTGCCGCGCGATGACCTCGACCGGGACCCTCCTTGAGCGCAGGAGCTGGCGCCGGGCGCAGACCTCCGGCGGGGTGTCGAACCAGACGACGATCGCCGGCACGTCGTGTTTGCGAGCCAGGGCCAGCCAGGGCGTCCTGGCCGAGCGCTTCAGGTTGGTCGCGTCGATGATCGCCAGCCGCTGGTACTTCAGCCGCAGGTCCGCCAGCGTCTCCAGGACCTCGAAGGCGTCGTGGGAGCAGCCCTGGTGCTCGGGCTCGTCGGTCAGCACCCCGCGGGTCGCGTCGGAGGACAGGACGTGGGAGCCCTTGAAGACCTCGGCGGCCCATGAAGACTTGCCCGAGCCTGAGATGCCGGCCAGGACGATGACCGCCGAGGGTGGCAGGCCGGGGAGCATGGAGTTGAGCATGATGATCCTGATTCTCTAGAGTCTTCGCAGGGTTCCCTGGGGGCTCAAGGCGAGCCGAATATGAGCATCAGCGCCGCCAGCGCCACCGCCAGCAAGAGCAGGAAGAAGCCCAGCGCCACCACCCCGACGACGAGCAGGTTCCGGGTGTCGGCGTCCATCCCCGCGACGACCTCGGGCGGCAGCGTGGAGGCGTAGCGGCCGCGGAACTTGAGATCGTGGCGCGAGGGCGGCGCCCTGTGCCCCGCCTCGATGCGGGTGACCTCCGCCGCCATCATGGGATCCAAGGAGGCGCCAAACTCAGGCACCATCGAGATCGCCGTCGACTCGTCGGGCAGATCCCCCTCTTCCCCCGAGACCCCCTCGGCCAGGAGATCCACAGAGGAGGCCCGGCGCGTGGGGGCGCTGGGCAGCTCATCGCCGTGCGTGTCGAGGTCGTCCTCAAGATCCTCGTCGAGATCGTCCAGGAAGTCCGCGTCGATCTCGGGGATCTCATCGAGCGCCTCGACGCCCTCGTCCGGGTCGACCGGCGCCGCGGGAGCCGGAGCCATGCCGGGCAGGAACTGGTTGGCGTTGGTGACCGCTCGTGGCCCGAAGGGCGTCTGGACGACAAGCTGGTGCGTGTCGGCCTTCATGCTCTGGATTTCGCGGCCGTGGGGGTAGGGAGGCAGGGCGCTCAGGTCCCCGACGGCCGCGATGTCGGCCATCATCTCCTCCGCGCTCTGGTAGCGCTCCTCGGCGCGCCCCTTGATCGCCCGGACGATGATCCCCCCCAGCTCGCCGCAGATGATGTCGTCGCGCAGCTTGACCGGCTTGTCTTCGGTCTTGTGCAACGCGATCTCGATCCAGCTCGATCCCAGGAAGATCGGGCGCCCTCCGAGCATCTCGAACATCATGTGACCCAGGGCGTACAGGTCCGTCGGCGCCGACACCACCCCCTCGTTGAACTGCTCCGGGGCCATGTAGACCGGCGTCCCCACCGTCATCCCCGCCGAGGTCAGCTCCGCCCCCTCGCCGCCGACCGGCGCGAGCGCCTTGGCGATGGAGAAGTCCAGCACCTTGACGAAGTCCTTCTCCCCCCCGATCTCCTCCAGGAAGATGTTGTCCGGCTTCAGATCTCGGTGGATGATCCCCTTGCCGTGGGCCTCCGACAGGCTCTTGAGGATCTGGATGCAGATGTTCCGGACCCGCTCGGGCGCCAGCGGCCCATGACGCCGGATCTCGCTCCCGAGCGAGATCCCCTCCAGGAGCTCCATGGCGAAGAAGAGCGTGCCGTTGTCGAGCTGGCCGTGATCGAAGATCGTCACCGTGTTGGGGTGGCGCAGCTGGCTGATGATCTGCACCTCTCGCTTGAAGCGCCCCACAAGCCGCTCGTGGTTGGCCGCGTGCGGCAGCAGGGTCTTGAGGGCGACGTGGCGGTTCATCTCCTCGTGAACCGCGCGGTACACGACCCCCATGGTGCCCCTGCCAAGCTCCGACACGAGCCTGTAGCGGCCCGAGATCAGGTCACCGGCCTTGAGCCCCTTCCCGGCGCCCTCTCCCTTGCTGTAGCTCACCTCAGTCATGTACGGCCCTCAAGGGCAAAGCGATCCCTCCATCCATAACACCGCCGCGCCCCTATCGGCAATCCGCACAGCAACCCTTGACCCTGCGCCGCGCGGCGTCAATATCCTGTGTTGGGCGCGCCGCCCCGCCTTCCCACGAGGAGATCATGACCCAGAGCCCCGACGACCAATTTGACGACCAGTACGACTGGGAAGACGACTACACCGAGCTCCACCTCGAAGACGCGACCTACGCCGACTTCGACTGGGACACCCTCGATCCCGAGATCACCGCGCGCCACGACGCCATCCTCGACATGAGCCCCGAAGAACTCGACGCCATCGACCCCGAGGTGCTCGACGACTTCCAGCGTTGGGCCGCCGCCCGCGCCTGGCTCGGCCACGACAACCCCACGCACTTCATCGAGCTGACCCGGCGCATCCTCGACACCCCGCCCGCCGACCGCTCAAAGCTGCTCAGCTACCCCGATCTGATGCTCGCCCTGGCCCGCGCCCTGGCCGCCGAGGGCCAGACCCCCCGCGCCATGGTCCTGCTCGACGAGTATGGCCGCCAGGAGGGCGCCGATCCCCTGGAGCTGGCCCGCCACCGGGGCCTGCTCATGCTCGAAGATGGCCGAGGCGACGAGGGCCTCAAGATCCTCCTGGACGCCATCAAGGCCAACGCGGCCGATGAGCCCGAGATCGGCCTCCACTTCGCCCAGGACCTCCTCGACCTCGGCCACAAGCCCCAGGCCAGAGCCCTCCTGGAGGCCACCCGCGAGATCGCCGCCGCCCGCGCCGACGCCGAGCTGCTCCGAGAGGTCGAAGACACCATCGCCGCCTACCTCGCCGACTGACCCACGCCAGATCAGCCCCGGCGCGCGTCCGACGGATCCTCGGGGCGTGCCACATCGGCGCGACGGCCCCGCAGTTCGGCACCCGAGGCGATCTCGGCGAAGCTCATCACGAAGATCATCAGCCTCGCAGCGCCGCGACCCTGTCACAGGCCACCTCGAAGTCCTCGGCCAGCTTCCTGATGACCTCCTCGACGGGTCGAACGGCGTTCATCTGTCCGACGATCTGGCCGACTGGGGTGCCGAGCAGAGCCTTGTGCTGGCTGCCCCGGATGCGCGCCTCGGCCTCGGCCACGAGGATGCCCTGCAGCGGCATGGGCAGGGGGCCGGGCGAGCCCTCGGCCTCCCAGGCCTTGGTCCACTCCGTGCGCAGCATCCGGGCCGGCTTGCCGCTGATGACCTTCGAGCGCACCGTGTCCGAGGAGGTCGCCGCCAGCAGCTTCTCCGCCACGACGCTGTAGCCGTTGGCGCCGGGCGGCTCCAGGCGGTACTCCTCGGTCGTCAGCCACACCGAGCCCATCCAGACCCCCTCGGCCCCGAGCGCCATCGAGGCGGCGATCTGCGCCCCGGTCCCGATCCCCCCGGCGGCCAGCACTGGCCTGCCCTCGGCCGCCGCCACGATCTCCGGCACCAGCACCATCGTCGTCACCTCGCCGGTGTGCCCGCCGGCCTCATGCCCGACGGCGATGATGATGTCGACGCCCGCCTGGACGTGGCTGGCGGCGTGCTTCGCGTGCCCTGAGAGCGCCGCCACCAGCACCCCCTTGGCGTGGGCCTCGGCCATGACGTCGGCCGGAGGCGAGCCGAGCGCGTTGACCAGCAGCTTGATCGGGTGCTTGAGCGCGATCTCGACCTGCGCACGGGCGAAGTCGTGCACCCAGCCCGTGATCGCGTTCGGCCCCGCCGTCCCCTCCGCCAGCTCCGGCACGCCGAAGCGGACCATCAGCTCATCCACGAAGCGCTTGTGCCGCTCGGGCACCATCCCCTCCAGCGCGGTGACGTCGCCCTCGTCGATGACCTTCGAGGGCATGACGATGTCGAGGCCGTAGGGCTTCCCGTCGACGTTGGCGTCCATCCAGTCAAGCGCCTCGGCCAGCTCCTCGATCTTCGTGTACCGGATGGCCCCCAGCACGCCGAAGCCCCCTGCCCTGCTGATCGCAGCGGCGACCTCAGGCGAGGGGGTGAAGCCGAGGATGGGGTACTTGATCCCGAGCATGTCGTTGATACGGGTGCGCATCGTGGTGGACTCCTGGTGGTGCTGGTGGCGCGGCGGGTCGGGCCGCCGTCGTCATGTTGAAGGGGGCGCGGCGAGTCAGGGCGCCGGCGTCAGGTTGAAGGAGGCGCGGCGGCGCTGGCGCCGGTCGTCGGAGAGCGAGAATGTCCCCCTGAGGCGATCCGGCGAGATGGTGCCGGACAAGGACCACTCCGCCGTGCCCGCCTTCCACGCGGTCTGGCCGGTGGCCGAGAGGTTGGCCGCGCGATCGAGGGTGGTCTTGACGCTGATCTTCTCGCCGTCGAAGGTGGCCTCGATCACGAGCGTGATCTTCTGGTCCGTGACCGTGGCCTCGGCCTCCCCTTCGAGCTTGTGCGCCTTGAAGGTGCCCTTGTAGCGCTCGGCGAGGAGGTCCAACGGGTCGGGCTTGGGGCAGGCGATGATGCGACGGCGGGCCTCGGCGACGAGGGCCGCGTCCTGGGCGAAGGCGAAGCCTGCCTGGGCGTAGCTCGACCTGGAAAACCCGTGTTTTTTCAATATTTTATCGTTGATTTGCTCGCGTTTGTCGTCGAGGGTTCGAAGGGAGAGCATGACCGCATTGCAGCCCATCTCGATCGTGGCGGCCATGTAGTTGTCTCTGGTCGCGCTCTCTTGTCCGAGCCCGACGGCGCTGGGCAGCGAGAGGGTCATCGCGATCAGGAGGGCGAGCGGTGTCGTGGAGCGGCGAGTGGGGTTCAACCTCGGCGTGGTCATGGCGTCTCTCTGGCTTCGGGCGCCCGCTCCCTGGGGGCAAAGCCGCACAGGACAGCGCGCATGGCGGGGTGTCGCCGCGCGGCGATGGCGTAACCATCGTAGTCGGGGCGGCCCGGATCGACAAGCATCCAGAGCATCGCGCCGCCGGCTTGTTGTCGTCTGGCTTCGTCGAGCCAGGCGCTGACGAGGGAGGCCTGCTCGATGGGGGATCCGGCCCACGAGGGCCAGCCCATCTCCCCGATGATGAGGGGGAGGCCCGCGGCGCGGGCGACCTGTGCGCCCTGGGCGATCCATCGGCGGCCCAAGGCGGCGGCGCGGGCCTCGGAGAGGCGCTGATCGCCGGAGGGGGCCGAGAGGCTGGTCCAGCTCTGGGGCCAGACGTGGACGGAGACCCAGTCGAAGGCCCCGCTGCGGGCGTGGAGGCGGACGTCGACGCCCTCCTGGCCCTGGAAGCCCTCGTCGCCGACCCCGATGAGGTGGTTCGGGTCGGCGATGCGGAGGTCGTCGGCCACGGCGAGGAGAAAGTCTGCCATGAGGGAGGGGCTGCAGCCGGGGCAGCGGGGCTCGTTGATGATCTCCCAGCCGAAGATCGCCGGGTCCTGATTATAGGCCACGCCGCTGAGGGTGTTGACGCGCTCGGCCAGGGTCAGCGCGAAGCGGGTCAGGTGGTCGCGGACGCGGGGAGACTGGAGCATTGCGGCCCGATCCGAGAGCCCCTCCCAGGCGCCGTAGGCGTCCAGGCCGCCGTAGTCTGTCCAGTGGTTCGTCAGGGTGAGGATGAGCCGGAGGCCGCGCGCTCGGGCGGCCTCCAGGACGCGATCGAGCGCGACGAGGCCGGCCTCGTCGATCGCGTCGGGGCCGCTGTGGATGATCTCGGGCGAGCGAGGGTCGGTGTTGAAGGCCCAGATCCGCACGACGCTCACGCCCATGGCGGCGGCCTCGTCGAAGACCGCCTCGACCTGATCGAGCTGGCCGCGCTGGCTGGCCTCGACCGCGTAGTAGAGGTTGGTCCCGAGGAAGTTGAAGGGCGTCGACCCGAGCCAGAAGCGGCCCTGGCGGGCGGTGACCATCGCGCTGGAGGACAGGGCCGAGGTGTGCGGGGCGCAATCGGGCTCGGGCGCCTCGGCGACGCAGGCGCCGAGGAGCAGCAGCGCCGCGAACAGGAGCGGCGGCGCGGCGCGGGGCGGGGAGCTTCGGGGTGAGGCGGGCACGGCTCAGCCTCCCAGGCGCATGGACGCCGTGAGGGTCAAGGGGAGGCCGGCGGCGCCGGGGCCGCCGTCGGCGGCGCCCGAGAGCCACATCCCCACCGAGAGCGAGGGCGCGCCGATGCCGTGGCCGCGCGCGAAGACGCCGAGATCCCAGAGGATCAGCGCGCCGTCGAAGAAGACCTGAGCGCCCAGCGCGGCGTCGAGGCAGACGGGGTCGAGGTCCTCCGGGCAGGGGCTCCAAAGGGCCTTGAGGCCGCCGAAGCCGGTGGCGGTCGCGCCCAGCCCCTCGGGCCTCGCGCCGCCCTCCAGGCGCAGGACGGCGCGGGTCCTGTCGAGGGCGAGGTGCGCCTCGACGGCGACCAGGAGGCGACGAAAGGGCGGGGGCGGGGCCTGATCTTCGAAGCCGACCCCGTCGAGGTCGGCGGCGAACACGAGGTGAAGTGCGGGGCGAGCGGGATCGCTGGAAGAGATGTCGAGGGCGGCGGCGGCGTGGAGATCGAGCCCGTCCCACAGCCAGGCGGACTCGGACAGGAGGCCGGCGGGGATCTGGGCGCTCAAGGAGGCGCGGCGGACCGAGGCGGCGATCTCCAGCGAGGCGCAGCCGGGTTCGGGGCGATCCTCCATCCGGGGAGGGGCGCAGGAGAGGCCCGCGAAGATCGAGGGGGAGAGCCGGAGCTCCTCCTGATCGAGCGAGCCCACCTCGGCGCGGGAGGTCGAGGTGGTCAAGGCGGCGCCCAGGCCGGCGGGGGTGGGCGCGAACGAGGGCGGAGAGGCCGCGGCGGGGGCGGCGCAGAGGGCGATGAGGGCGGCGGCCAGGAACGCGCAGGGCCGCCGCGCCGAGGGGCTCGGGAGCCCGCAGAAGGGTCGGGCGGGCGGGGCGAGGGTCAGGGCGCGCCCCGATGGGCAAGACTGCCCTCGTGCCGGATGGGCTCTCACTCGATCTCGATGTCCACGTTGTACTGGAAGAGATCGGCGCCCGAGGAGGTCACGAGCCGGAGGAAGTAGGTGCCAGGGACGTCGACCTGAAGGGTCAGGGTCGGCTCTCGGGCGAAGCGCTGCGTGATGAAGTTGCTGTCCGGGTCGTAGATCGCCAGGACCAGCTCGCCGGGGGGCTGATCGCCGAGCGGGTTGGCGCTGACGGTCAGCACGGAGCCTTCGCCCAGGACGACGCTGTAGAAGTCGGCGTCGCCCCGTGGGCAGAAGTCCAGGACGGGGGCGCGGGCGGCTTCGAAGAGGTTGCGGGCCTGCCCGAAGGTGTTGTTGGGCTCAAAGGCCGACGTGCACTCCTGGCCGACATCGGGGGGGGTGACGCTGATCTCCATGTCGTAGGAGGCCCCAGAGGGCGGATTGTTCGCGAAGAGGAAGACCTCCACCACGTAGCAGCCCGAGGTGGCCTCGACCTCGACCTGCTCGGTGTTGTCGAGGCTGTTGGAGCTGTCGACGACCCGCAGGCCCTCGTCGAAAAGGCGAACATCGATGTCGGCCTCGGCGCCGGTGAAGCGCACCGTGACGCTCAGCGCGCTGCCCTCCTCCGGGCAGACGCGGAAGAAGTCGTGGCCGTCGTCATCGGGGCACACGCGCAGCCCCTCGTAGGTCGCCGGCTCAAGCTCGAAGGCCCCCATGTTGGAGTTGTTGGGCTCGAACATGTCATCCTGGCACTCGTTGACGACTTCGCCGATGGTAAAGGGCGTGGTCAGGACATTGTTGCTCTCATCTCTCTCGGGGACGGAGTTGCGCTCGTCGATCAACATCACGACGACGTGGGGGCCGCGCGTCAGGTTCTGCGGCAGCCTCAGGTCCGTGACGTTTTCGATGATCTCGCCGGGTCCGATCCCGTCGACAATCAACGCGCCCACGCGCACCCGCCGGTTGGGATCATCGGCCCGACCGGGCACGACGAAGAAGGCCACATCGAAGTTCGAGGCCGGCGCGAAGCCATCGTTCAGGATCGACGAGATCGCCTGGAAGGCCTGCCCCGGGAGGTTGGGCACCGGCGCCAGTTCCAGCCCGAGGCCGAAAAGATCGGCATCCTCGCCGGGATCATCGAAGGCTTCGAAGAAGAGCGAGTAGCTCGTCTCGACGAGGTTCCGCGCCTCAATGGTGGCGATCAAGCGGTCGGCGTTGTCGGGCACCCTCAAATCCTGCTCGATGACGCCGCCCATGGTCTGGAGGAAGCTCACGCGCTCGCGGCGATCCCCTCGCACGCTGAAGAGCGTCACGGTGAAGACATTGCGGGGGTCGGTCTCAAGCAAGAGCCTGAGCTGCTGCCCTGCGGTGGCGGCCAGGCCGAAGGTGTCGATGTCGTTGGGGCACAGCTCCAGGCTGTAGCCGCCCGGGGAGAGCACCGGGGGGCGGTTGACGTTCTCGGGGTCGAAGCGATCGCCGCACTGCATCTGGCCGCAACCATTGACGAATACGGGCGGCGAACCCAGCCCGACGTTGTTGCGCTCGTCCGACTCTCGGATCCGGTTGTTGGGATCGACGATCCCGCGGACGAAGAAGGCCTCATCCTGGCCGTCTTCGTCGCACCGCGCCTGCGACTCCCCGATGAAATCCAGGCAGTCGCCCGGCGCCAGGAAGTTGATGAAGGACTGGCTCATCTCGAAGAGGACGCGGTCGGGGTCGCGCTCCGAGACGGCGTCGATCCTGATCTCGACGCCCTCGGCGGGGCTCTGGCCGACGTTGCAGGCGATGCCGAAGGCGACGATCGGATCTCCCTCCTGCACCACGTCGGTCTCGACGAAGATCCCGTCGACGATCAGATCGGGCTGGCCGCCGCCGTCGGCGACGCGGAGGCTCGGGCCGGCCACCTGGACGTTGTTCATCTCGTCGCGCTCAGCCACGGCGTTGGAAGGGTCGCAGAAGGCGTAGACGCGGTAGGTCCCCGCCCTGACGTTGGGCGGCAAGGGGCCGCTGAAGCCCGCGCCTTCTCCCTCCAGCCCGCCGAGCCCTCTGATGTTGACTCGCCCGATGGTGATGTCCCTGTTCAGATCGATGCCCCCGTTGGCCGACAGGTTGAAGACGCACGAGAAGCCCGGTGATCGCACCTCGCTCAGGTTGGCGACCTGGAGATCCGCCGAGATCCGCTGCCCCGGCGAGACGCTCGTCGGTCCAAAGCCGACCTCCACGACGGCAATGTCGGGCAGCCGCTCCGCGGGGACGCAGTTGCCGCCCTGGCAAGCCTCTTCCGGGCCACACATGCGCTCGGGCACGAAGCGGCCGCCGAGGCAGATCTCTGTCGACGACTGCGAGGAGCACCGCCGGGAGCCCTCCGGGCAAGGCGGATCGTCCACGCAGCGCCCGTCCTCGCAGCCGCCGCGCCCGCACGACTGCACCGGCTCGAAGCCCGCGCCATCGCACAGGCCGACCGTCGAGTCGTCCAGGCAGACGCGCTCGCCGGGGTCGCAGACCTCACCGGGGTTGGGATCGGGGTTGGGATCGACGATCCCGTCGTCCAGGCAGCGCCCGCCATCACACACGAGCCCGGAGCCGCAGTCCTCGTCCGAGAAGCAGGCGTCGCCCACATCCCCATCGATCAGCGCGTCCCGACCGCACGCGCCCAGGGCCAGGGCCCAGAGGAGCGCCGTGGACAAGACAACCCACAGCCTCGACGTCGCCCTTGAGGCGCGCTGCGCTGGCGACCAGGGGCGCTGGTTTGAAAGGGTGAATCCTCGGGCGGGCGCTCCGTGAGCGCGCCCCGCCGCAGATCCCAGGCTTGGATTGCTCATGCAACCGTCCTCTGATTTTATTTTTGAGATCAATATGTTGAGAGACAAGGAGGGGGATTTGCCTCATTGAACATGCGTCGGCTGTCCCGCAACAACCCGCGCTCCACCCTTACAGGATGAAGCGAGGACGAGGGCCTGTCAAATCGCCTCGGTGGCGCGGCTGTAGGGGCCGAAGGGGCGCTCCTTGACGAGGTTGAGCCTGACGCGGCAGGCTCGCATGAGCCACAGGAGCGGCAGATCGTGGACCCACAGCCCGAGGCCAGCGCGGGCTTCGGGCGCCACGAAGGGCGTCCCCGCCACGCCGCACGACTGGAGCGCGGCCGAGATCCAGGTCGCCCCTGTCGCCTCGGCGGCCAGCTCGCCCAGCAGCGCCATGTCGTCCAGGATGGACGCGGTGAGCCCACCTGCGCGCCTCGCGTGGAGCCGCCCCAGCGCCTCACCGATCGCGCTTCGCAGCGGCGCGTCATCGAGGCCTTCCAGGCCGGCGAGGACCAGCGCGCAGCGCAAGGGCGGCGCGTCGAGCGCCCTGGCGACCGTCATCGCCTCCACGGCCGCCTCCATCGCCTCTCGCGCGGCCTGAGGGGCCCTGGCGATCTCGACGACGTCGGCGACCAGCACGAGGCCGTCGGCCCGCGCGACGAGGCCAGGGGCGCAGGGGGACTCGCTCGGCGCCACGAGCATCGCGCCGGCGCCGGCCACGCCGACGCCGCTGTCTCGACGCCCCACCTGGCCCCAGAGGTTGCGCATCGGCGCGCAGTCAAAGGCCGGGCCGGCCAGTTCGAAGGCGGGCTCAAAGCACTGGCCGGCGAAGTCGCTCAGGGCGACGAGCGGCTTCCCCGCCCGCAGGCGCTCGACGTCCTCCAGAAGCACCTCGCAGCTCGTCGCAGGCCCGATCGGCGTCATCGAGATCGGGAAGCGCTCGGACGACAGCGCGGACTCGGCCATGTTCAGCGACACCGCCTCCACCAGCGCCGCCCGGCCGTCGCCGCCGCAGACCGAGCCCCACACCACGCACGGCTTCGACGGCTCAAGCACGCCCCACGCGGAGAGCAGCCGCACCTGGAGCGGCGCGACGGCTTGCTCGCTGGACCTCAGCGCCCGCCCCTGGCTCGATGTCGTCCGCCCCACCGCCGCGATCGCCCTGAGGCTCGCGCTGGCCCGGACCTCTCGACGCCCCCGCGCCTCGGCGAGGTTCACCACGGCGGGCTCGACGGATCGCTTCGGCGCGGCGATCTCCGCCCGCCCGCCCTGGACCGCTCCGGTGCTCGCGGCGCGCGCCTCTTCGGGTCTCGCGGCGACCATCGGCGGATCTGGGGCCGCCTTTTCGACCTGCGGCTCGTTCGCGGGCGCCTTTGAGGCCGCGCCGTGCCTCGGGTCAGCCTTCGGCGCGCGGGTCGAGGGCGCTGGGGGCAGCTCTCGGGTCGGCGAGGCGTCCGGCTCGACAGCGCCGATCGGCTCGGGGGCCGCGCGGCTGACATTGGGCGCGCGGTGAGGAGGCCGCGCTGGGGCGCTCGGGATGTCCCTGGTGCAGACCAGCAGCGGGGCGAGCTGCTCCTGGGCCAGGGGCAAGGGGTGGCCCATCAGGAGGTTGAGGCCCGCGCGCTCGGCCCGCGGGATGTCGCCCCAGGCCAGCATCGCGGCGATCATGAGCTGCGCGTTGTCGGGCGACGAAAGCGGTGGTGGCGGCGCCCCGGCGACGCGGGATGCGCGCCACGCCTTCGCCGCCCCCTGCGCGAGGGCCATGTCGACGCCGCGGGTGCTGGCCAGGAGGCGCTCCAGGGCGACCTCCGCCAGCGTGCCCAGGCGCAGCTTCTCGGACTTGAGCCCCTCCGCGCCAGGGTTGGCCGCCGTGTGGCCGTACATCAGGAGGAAGGGATCGGCCCCCATCGCCGCGCCGTCGCTCTGGCTGATCATCGCCGCCACCGCGCTCCAGCGCCCCTGCGCCCACGACAGCCGCACGAGGCAATAGCCCTCGCCCTGGGTCCTGTGCCAGAGGATGGAGGGCGAGCTGCCGCCCGGCGCCGTCGTCAAGGGCAACCAGCACTCAAACAGGCTCGTAGCGAAGGTCGCCTGGACCTGCGGCGCGCCCGCCCACTTGACCGCCTCGACAGGCTGCCCGGGCTGCCAGTTGGCCCGCACAGGGAAGACGAAGAGCCGCCGGTCGGGATCGCTGATCGCCCCCATCCTCACCCTGATCTGCGCCTCGATATCGACCATGCTCGTCCCCTCCCCTCAGACCCCACGCCAAGCGAGGCCCTCTTGCTGATCGGCATCAAGGGCGAGGAAGTTGACTCAAGGCAGACGAGGAGCCGGGGCGCGGTCGAGGTGCCCCTCGAAGTCGGCGAGGTCGTTGACCACCGCGCGGGCGTCTTCCAGCCGCACCTCGCCGCAGTTGACCCGATCGGCCAGGGCGCGCTCCAGCGTCACCATCCCTTCGGCGCGGCCGGCCTGCATGGCGCTGATGAGCTGGGGCGTCCTGCCCTCGCGGATCAGGCTCGCGACGTTGTGGTTGACCCTCAGGACCTCCAGCGCCGCCACCCTGCCCCGCCCCATCTGCCGAGGCAGCAGGCGCTGGGCGACGATCGCCTGGAGGCTGTCGGCCAGCTGCGCCCGGACCTGCCCGTGGCGCTCGGGCGGGCAGGCGTCCAGGATGCGCTCGATGGCCGAGGGCGCCGAGCGGCTGTGCAGGCTCGTCAGGACCAGGTGCCCTGTCTCGGCCGCCGTCAGCGCCATCATGATCGTCTCGGGCTCGCGCATCTCTCCGACGAGGATGACGTCGGGATCCTCCCGCAGCGCGTCCCTGAGCCCCGTCGCGAAGTCCTTGACATGCCTGCCTTTTTCCCGCTGACGCACGAGCCCCCCCCGCCCCAGGGCGCGGATCTGGTACTCGATGGGATCCTCGATGGAGATCAAGAGCCCCCCCCGCGACATCAGCGACTCCTGAGCCAGCGCCGCGAGCGTCGTGCTCTTGCCCGAGCCCGTCGGCCCCGTGACGATCACCAGCCCGTGGGGCAGCCGCGCCAGCGGCGCCAGATCCATCGGCAGCTCCAGCGACTCCAGGCTGCGGGCGGCCTCGCTGAGCAAGCGCACCGCCGCCGTCAGGCCCGCCGACGAGCGGTAGATGTTGACCCGGAAGCGCCCCAGCGAGGGCACCTTCAAGGTCAAGTCCGCGCTCTGGCCCGCGTCGAGCGCCTCGACCACCCAGGGCACCATGCAGGGCTCAAGGAGGCGAAGCGTGTCCACCTGCGGCTGATCGATCATCGGCTGAAGGCGCCCGTCGATCCGGACCGTCGGCAGCTCGTCCGCCCCCAGGTGCAAATCCGAGGCCCTGCTCATCACCGCGCGCCCCAGCAGGCTGGCGAGCTCCGGGCTGACCTGCGGCGACCGCCAGGATCGCGGCGAGAGCGGCGGCGACGGGATCGCGGGCGCTATCGGAGCCCCGACCTGGGCGGCGGCGGGCTCGGCGCTCGACGCCGCGAAGCCCGCCGAGGCCGCCGCTGGCTCCTCCGGCGTCGCCGCGCGAGGCGCCTCGACGACCCTGGAGAAGACGACGTCAAAGCCCTCCTCGGACTCTCGACCCTTGAAGCGCGCCTTGAAGACCTCCCCCGACGGGATCTGGTGATCCAGGACGCTCTCCGCTCCCCCCTTGAGCGCCGCCTCGACCCCCCCGTCGAGCAGCTCGCCCAGGAGCCCGCGCAACATCTCCCCCGAGGTCTGCGGCATCACGAAGCGCTTCTTGACCCCGCCCTGGAAGAGCTGGGGCGTCCTGTCGCACCCCATGCGGATCTCGGTGGCGTCCTGCTGGACGACGATGTTGAGGATGCCGTTGATCTGCGGCCCGGTCCCTGTCGACGCCATCTCCCCTCCAAGTGCGGCCGCCGCGATCCCGATCGGCGCGCCCTCCACCCCACACGCGAGCGCGTCGCGCCCGCCTCGATCCTCAGTCGACCCCGACGAGCAAGGCCTCGATCTGAGCGCCCGTGAGCCGACCCGACAGCGCCGCCCTGAGCTGCGCGTCGGGCGTGGCCAGGAGCTGCTCGGGCGGCGCCTGCCAGCCGTGAAGGGCGCGCAGCAACAGCGCCCTGACCTCCAGCGCCACCAGCCGCTCCATCAGCTCGGCGAGCATCGTGGGCTTGAGATCGGCCAGGTCGAGCGTCTTGTGCGCAATGCGCCCCTCGATCAGGACAGTCGACAGCGCGCCGTCCTCCGCGCGCCTGTTGCGCCCAAGGAGCGAGTCGGCCAGATCCGGCAGCCCCCCCTTGAGCCGCGACCACACCGAGGCCGGCTTGCCCTCGGCGCGCTGCACCAGCGCGTCCGTCCCAGGGCCGTCCTCGACCGTCACCCGCAGCGACTCGGTCCCGTCCCCGAAGAGCGTGTAGACCTCGTCCCCCACCGTGCGCTCGACCACCTGATCGATGATCGACGCGATCACCCGGCGCTCGATGCTCTCTGCCTTCTTGCGCGGCGCGCCCTGCTCGCCGCCCACCTCGATCTCGAAGCCCTGCCCCTTGCGCTCGGTCCGCGTCTCCCGATCAAAGAGCCTCGGCAACAGCGCCGCCAGATCGTCCTGCCGCAGCGGGCTGAGCCACCGCCCCTCATGCGCGCCGCGCCCGTAGCTCAGGTTTCGGTAGAGGCACTGCACCCGCACCGCGAGATCCTGGATCGCCGCCTCGGGCAAGGCCCCCCCGATCCCCTCGAACAAGAGCTGGATCAACGCCACGACGCGATCGTCCGGCGCCTTGAGCGCCCCGACGAGGTGCTTGATCCCCGTCGGATCGTCGTCGCCGCACACCAGCGCGGGCACCGCGCGCCCCGCCGGCGCGTACCCCGCCCCCACCAGATCGACCAGCAAGCCCTCGACCGCCTCCGCCTGCTCCTCGATGGGCAGCTCGACCACCTGGCCGCCCCTCATCTTGATCGACACCGACGCGTCAAACAGCCCCTCTCGGCGCTCGGCCCCCTCGATGGCCGCGAGATCGACGGCCCCGCGATCGTCGCCGCAGCGCCACGCCAGCGCCCTGTCCGTCAACACGATCCCCTCAAAGGCCGCGCCCGAGCCGGAGAGCCGCAGGGCCGCCACGACGTGCTCGCCCTCGTAATGGCGCAACCCGAAGGCGCACAGCGCCAGCGCTCGCCGGATCTCTGGCCCGCTCGTCTGAGGTGGGAAGACCGCGCCAGCGGCCCCAAGCCGCGCACGCGCCAGCTTGTGGAGGATCGCCGGGGACGAAGGGGCAGGGGTTCTCTCGCTCATATGACCTCAAGCTCCGTGCACGGGACATGCTACAGCGCGCCGCGCCCGCTCGTCCATGCCTCAGGTTCGCTCAGCAAAGGCTCCAGGCCCCTTCGACGCCCTACGATCGCCCCACGCTCCTCGCACCGCCCCCCACAAGGGGGGACGGGCTCGTCGGGTGGGGCTTGGATGCGTGGGCGGGCTGCGCCCTGTCGGTCGCAGGCCGGCGCAAGGATGACAGAGAATCGAAGGGGAGGATCACCGCGTCGAAGTGGGCCTGTGGATTGGGGTTTTTGCTCCCCCAGGTGTCGACCTGGGCCGCCCGCCGGCCTGCGACCGACAGGGCGCAGCCCACCCTGAGATTCTAGCCCCACCCGACGAGCCCGTCCCCCCTTGTGGGGGGCGGTGCGAGGAGCGTGGGGCGATCGTCGAGCGTGGAGCGCTCGTCGTGCGTGGGGCGTTGAGGAGCGGTGCGATCATGACTTCAATGAGCAAACCTGGTCCATGCCTCCCTGCGCTCCCTTGCCCCTCGATCTCAACCGCCAGACGCGCTAAACCTGTTCGCCCAGCATGGAGGATCGCCCGATGACCCTTGTCGCCCCCGACCCGCTGACCCGACGCTGCCTCTCCCAACGCCGAAAGGCCCTGGGAGATGCCCTCGACGGCAAGCCCGCGCTGATCTTCGCCGGCCTGCCCAGGCCCCGCAACTACGCCGCCGCCGCGTACCCCTTTCGCGCGTCGAGCCACTTCGTCTACCTGGCCGGCCTGTCCATCCCCGGCGCCGCGATCCTGCTCCACGGCGATCGCGCCACCCTCTTTGCCCCGCCCCACGACCCCGATCACGCCCTCTGGCACGGCGACGAGCCCGACCCGGACGAGATCGCCGCGTGGATCGGCTGCCACCACGCCCCCCTCGGCGCGCTCCCCGCCGCCCTGGCCGCCCTGGCCCCCATGACCCTGCCGACCCCCGATCTGGCAGGCTGCGCGGCGGCCTCGCGCCTGCTGGGGCGCTCTATCGCCCCAGGCCGCCTCGACGATCGGGACCGGCCGCTGGCCCTGGCCATGATCTGCGCGCGCCTGATCCACGACGAGGCCGCCGTCGCCCACCTCCGGCTCGCCGCGGACGCCGCCGCGCGGGCCTTTAGCGCCGGCCTCGCCGCCACGCGCCCCGATCGCCCGGAGCGCGACGTCCGCGCCGCGATGATCGGCGCCCTGCTGGCCGAGGGCCTGGAGCCCTCCTTCTCGCCCATCGTCTCGGTTCACGGCGAGGTGCTCCACAACCCCTCCAGCCGAGGGGTGATGCGCAGCGGGGATCTGCTCCTGGTCGACTTCGGGGCCGAGTCCGAGGGCGGCTGGGCCAGCGACGTGACCCGCACCTGGCCCGTCAGCGGGCGCTATTCGCCAACCCAGCGGGCCATCGTCGAGGTCGTCCTGGCCGCCCAGGCCGCAGCCATCGACGCCCTCGCCCCTGGCGCTAGATACCTCGACGTCCACCTGACCGCTTGCAGGGCGCTCGCCGCCGGGCTCGTCGATCTGGGCATCCTGCGGGGCGACGTCGACGGGATCGTCGAGGACGGCCTCCACGCGCTCTTCCTCCCCCACGGCCTCGGGCACCTCCTCGGCCTCGACGTCCACGACATGGAAGACCTCGGCGATCTGGCGGGCTACGCCCAGGGCCGCGCCCGGTCGGCACAGTTCGGCCTCGGCTACCTCCGCCTCGACCGCGACCTGACACCCGGCATGGCCCTCACCATCGAGCCCGGCTTCTACCAGGTCCCCGCGCTGCTGGCCCCCGACAGCCCCCTGGCGATGCGCGCCGGCGACCGCCTCGACCGCGCCCGACTCGCCGACTTCGCCGACGTCCGCGGCGTCCGCATCGAAGACGACCTCCTCATCACTCCCGACGGCGGCGAGCCCCTCACGCGCGCAATCCCTAAACAAATCAATGAGATCGAGCACCTCATGGCCGGAGACCTCCAGCCCCAGGAGGCTCCGTGAGGCCGCCGACCGCGCCGCCTGAGCCCTGGGCGACGCCCGCCGACGAGGCCATGGCGCGCGCCGTCGAGGCCCGCGCCGCCGACTGGCGCGTCGGCCCCGTCGTCTACCACGCCATGGTCGACCGCTTCGGCCCTCCCCGCGACCTCGCCGCCCGCGCGCACCTCTACGCCCACCCCCGGCGGCTGCGCGCCTGGAGCGAGGCCCCTCGGCAGGGCCACTTCGTCGAGACCCACGGCGTCTGGAGCCACGAGCTGGACTTCTGGGGCGGCGATCTGCCCTCCCTGATCGAGCGCCTGGACCACCTCGTCGACCTCGGCGCCGACGTCCTCGTCCTGAACCCCATCCACGACGCCCTGACCAACCACAAGTACGACGCCCGCGACCCCGCCGCCCTCTCCCCCGAGTTCGGCGATCGCGACGACCTCGCCGCGCTCATCAAGGCGCTCGACGGCCGCGGCCTGCGGCTGATGCTCGACGGCGTCTTCAACCACATCGGCCGCGCCGCGCCCATCTTCCAGGACGCCCTGCGCGACCCCCAGAGCCCCTGGCGCGGCTGGTTCGACTTCGACGGCCGACACCCCCACGGCTACGCCTGCTGGATGGACGCCCCCAACCTGCCCGAGCTGCGCCTCGACAACCCCGACGTCAAGGACGCCATGTTCGCCGCCCCCGGCTCCGTCGTCCAGACCATGCTCCGCCTGGGCACCTCGGGCTGGCGCCTGGACGTCGCCCACGACATCGGCCACCACCTGCTGGCCGAGCTGACCGCCGCCGCCCGCGCCGCGCGCCCCGACGCCTGGATCGTCGGCGAGCTGTGGAACTACCCCGAGGGGTGGACCTCGGCGGTGGACGGCGTGATGAACTTCCACGCCCGCGAGATCATCCTCAAGCTCATCCAAGGCCCCGTCGACGGCCCCCAGGCCAGCGCCATGCTCGACACCATGGTCCGCGACGCCGGCATCGACGGCCTCCTGCGCTCCTGGCTCATCCTCGACAACCACGACACCCCGCGCCTGGCCACCGCCCTGCCCTCTCCCCGGGATCGCCGCCTGGCGCGCCTGCTCCAGCTCACCCTGCCCGGGGCCCCCGTCATCTACTACGGCTCCGAGATCGGCATGGAGGGCGGCGACGACCCCGAGATGCGCGCCCCGATGCGCTGGGAGGACGTCAACGACCACAACCCTGAGCTCGCCGACCTCAAGAAGCTCCTCAAGCTGCGCCGCAGCCTGCGCGCTCTGCGCCTCGGCGACATGCGCCGCCTCGACGCCCGCGCCCTGCTCGCCTTCCAGCGCCGCACGGACCGCTTCGACGAGACCGTCACCGTCCTGGTCAACGCCACCGACGACGATCTCGAAGAGCTGGTCCCGCTGCGCGACCCCAGAGCCATGAACGGCCAGTGGCTCCTCGATCACCTCTCCGGCGACCGCCTCCAGATCTTCGCCGGCACCGTCCACCTGACCGTCCCCGCCCGCAGCGCCCGCCTGCTGACCCTCATCGATCCCCGCGACAAGGGCTACACCCCCTACAAGCGCGCCCGCTGACCACGCTTCGGGCTCTCTGGCGCCGTCGCCGCGCTGGGCTGCAAGGCGAGGTCGAGCCCCTGGGGTTGGCCGAAGCGCGCCTCGAGGGTGCGCCGGATGAAGCGATCGGCGCCGCGCGCGACCCGCTCGGAGGGGGCGTGGAAGGTGATCTCCAGGGCGAGGTCGCGGGGTCCGACGGCGCGCACGGAGACTTCGGAGTCAAAGGCGCGGTAGGGGCAGAGCAGGGCCGCGTCGCGGGCCTCGGAGAGGTGACGCGAGGTGGCGGGCTCGGAGAGCTGGAACTGGACGGTGACCTGCGCGGTGCTGTGGGGCTCGCGGGTGACAAAGGCCCCTCGGCGAAGCTGCCCGTTGGGGATGTAGAGCGCCGAGCCGTCGGCCGTCTCCAGGCGGACCGTGGTGGGGCCGACCCGCTCGACGATCCCCTCCAGCTCGCCGGCCGTGAGGTGGACGCCGGGCGTCAGGTCCCCGCGCAGCGCGAGGCCGACCCCTGCCAGCAGATCCCGGATGAGCCCAAGGGCGCTGATCCCGAGCAGGACGAGCAGCGCGCACAGCGCGCCGAGCGCCAGCAGCGGCACCCGCTCCAGAAACCACCGCAGCAGCGCGTCGCCCACGATCAGGATCGCGGCGATGACCCCGAAGGTCATCAAGGGGGTCGTGCGCTGGTTGGGGTCCAGCCCCGAGCGCCTCAGCGCCCGGCCCAGCGCCAGGATGCCCAGCGCGGCGGCCGCGCCGAGCGAGACGGCCAGGGCGATGTTGATCAACCCCACGCCCCCGAGGATCCTGTGCAGCGCCTCGATCTCGCGATCGAGGGAGTAGGTCGCGGGCGCCGCCCCCCCCACGAAGGTCAACGGGTGGCTCATGAAGACCCCCTGGCGAGCCGCTCAAGGGCGTTGAGCTCGTCGACGAGGCGGTCGTGGAGGTGGTTGGGCACGATGATCTCCTCGTCCGTGGACCCCGCCTCGACGAGCCCGGCCAGGAAGAGGTGTTCGAGGTGCAGGTCGATCTCCTGCGGGCCGAGCATCAGGAGGGCCTGGAGATCGCGCCGCTCCATCGCCCCGAGGCGCAGCAGGCCAGCCAGCAACTCCAGGGCGTCCTCCGTGAGCTGCGCCAAAAAGGGCACCTCGATCTCGACCAGCGTGGAGGTCTCGATGGCGCCGTCGACCAGCCGCACGGACCTGAGGTGGTGGTAGAGGGCCGCCCTCGTGTTGCCTTGCGCGATCTGGGACAGCCGCTTGAAGTAGAGCGCCTCGTCGTCGTCGGCCTGCCAGAAGGTCAGCCGCTCCCTCCAGCCCAGCTTGTGCTTGAAGGACCAGCCCAGGCCGCTGATCTGGTGGCGCGACTCGATGACCTTGCGGCAATCCTCCCACCCGAGCGGCCCAAGCTCGATGTGGTGCGAGAAGGCCGAGCGCATGTCAAGGAGCGCCTCGAAGTGCTGAAGCGCGTTCCACTGCACCGACACCACCCACAGGGCCTTGTGGCTCGAGCGCACCAGCAAGTTCTGGAAGATCCTCAAGCGCTCGACGCCCTCCAGCGTCGGCTCGAACCAGTGCTCCAGGCCGCTGATGAAGACCGCCCCGGGCTCTCGCCCGAGGGCCGCCAGGACGCCGTCGACGGAGGGATCGCAGTCCAGCTCGGTGGCCAGCGCCTCGACCAGCCCCTCGCGCCGGGAGCTGAAGTGATCGTGGAGGCGGATGAGCCTGTCGACGCCGACCTCAAGCTGGAACATGTTCAAGAGCGAGGTCTTGCCCGATCCGTTGGGGCCAGTCACCAGCACCGCCGCCCGCTGCCCCCCTCGCCAGGCCGTCTCGATCTGGATCAAGGCCTCAAGCTCGGCCTTGTGCACCACGAAGAGGCGCCTGTCGTCCAGCGGCCGCAGCGCGAAGAGGCGCAGGTAGCGCGGCGGCAACCCGAGCGCCTCGGGCGCGCGCAGGTTCTCCTGGAGGTGGGCCCGCATCCTGGCCGGGGAGAGCCGCTCGACCCCGGATCGCACCCGAAGTGCTTGAATCTGCTCCTGATTCTTGAAGCCATGGGCGAAGGTGCTCGCGCGAGCCAGCAGGCGCCCGCCGAAGCGGACCCCGGCGGCGATCAGCGAGCCGCGCGCCTTGAGCCCCTCCTGCTCCTGCGGCACGCAGGCCTGGGCGACGGCCGCCAGCGTCTGGCTCGTCTCGTCCTTCAAGGCCGCGATCATCCCACTGAGCTGCTCCTTGATCTCGTCCTGCAGGATCTCGACGCGATCGATCGCCGCCTGGACGCTCTCCAGCAGCGGCCCCTCCGAGGCGACGTGACCCTTGAGGCTCAGTTCGAAGGCGTAGGCGACGATGTGGACGCTCTCGGAGAGCCGCGCGGGCACGGAGCTGACCAGATCGAGCGCCTCGGCGTGGTGGTGCAGCAGCTCCGGCAGGAACTCCTCGATGAGCTGGCGCCGGAGGATGGCGCGAAAGGGGATCTCGATCGTCCGCACCTCGGTCAAGGGGCCCGACTCCGGCAGCAGCCGCTCCACCCAGGGCGCGATGACGTGAAGCCGCTCGGGCGCAGACTCGATCATGTCGCGCAGCGCGTCGGTGAAGTGGTGCGGCAGCGCGTGGTGGCGAAACTCCGCCGTGCTGGTCTTGAGCCGCGCGCGGGTCTCCTCGGAGAAGAGCTGCCGGATCTTCTCCAGCATCCCCCGCGTCTTCTCCTCGTCGACCCCCTCGGCCTGCTCAAGCTCCTTGCGCAGCGCGTGGAGCTCGGCGCTGATCAGCTCCGACTTCCTGACCAGCGCCTCGTCGACCTGCTTGAGCGGCGCCTCGAGCCTGTGGCTGATGAGCCGCTCGATGTCGACCCGACACCCCTCCAGCAGCGCCTTGAGCAACAGCCGATCGCGCCGCGCGTTGAAGTAGCCGGCCCAGATCCTCGGCCGCGCGATCAACTCGTTGTGCAGCGCGCGGACCTCGGGCTCGACCGCCGCGAAGGTGATCAGCGACACGGGCGTCGAGGGCGTGTCGGCCCTGGACGCCAGCCCGATCGTCGTCAGCGCCCCCTCCCTCATCTGCCCCACTCCCCCGCGGCGGATGGCCTCGACCCCCAGCGCCCGACCCTCCTTGATGGCCTCCGTCGCCTGAGCCGCGTCGAGCTGACCGTCGAGATACAAGCGCAGCGCCTCGAAGCAGGCGGCCTCGGCCCGATAGCGGGCGTCGCCCATCGCCATGAGCGCCTTCATGAAGGGCACCTCCAGCGACACCCGCCCGATGGTCCGCATCGGCACCCTCCGCCGCCTCGCCGCGCCGGAGATCACCATCAGCGCCCGGCGCCCGACGCGCCTCAAGCCCTCGACCGCGCCTTGACCCGGCCGGCGCGCCATCCAGCGCGCCTCCATCGGCACCTCGATCTCGACCGGGAGCCTGCACAGCACCTCGATGACGGCCGAAATCGCCGAGCGGAGCCGGAGCGACTCCTCGCCCTGATCGAAGTCCAGCGGCTGCTCGCCGAAGCGCTGGACCGCCGCGCGCCGCTCCTGCTCCGTCGCCTCGGCCTCCAGCAGCCGCAGGCTGGCGTCAAAGAGCCGCGTCAGCCCCTCCTCGTCGTGGACCATCGAGGCGCGGATCGACCCCTCGACCCCCTCGATGAGGCCGCGCACCGCCGCCGCCAGCGCCTCGTCCTCAAGCTCGACCCCTATCACCTCGTAGGGCACCGCCGCTGGCGCGCCCTCCTGGGTCGACGGCCCTCCGGACGCCAGCGCCTGCCCCTCGACCGAGCCCACTTCCGGCGCCGAGGCGCCGGACGCCTCGCCTGGCCCCTCGCCGGGCACCTCGCCGCTGCGCTTGAGCGCGAACCCCAACGTGATCGGCCCGCCGAGCAGGTTGAGCGCCACCAGCGCCATGCCCATCGCCGTGATCATCTCGGCGTGCTCGGGCAGCGCGCGCGCGGTCAGCAGCACCAGGCCCAGCGTCACGCCGGACTGGGGGATGTAGGCCAGCCACGCGAAGCGCCGCACCGCGCTCGACTCGTCGGCCAGCACCCCGGCCGCGCGGCTGGACAGGTAGTAGGCCACCAGCCGCCCACCGGACAGCAGCAGCGCCAGCGGCAAGAGCCGGATCGACACGCTCAGATCAATGCTGGCGCCAGCGGTCGTGAAGAAGACGACGAAGACCGGCAGCGCCACCACCTCCAGCGGGTGCATCAGCTCGTGCTCGTGGGGCGAGAAGTTGCGCACCAGGAAGCCAGCGACGATGAAGACCAGCAGCAGCTCCAGGTGGAAGACCACGCTGATCTGCGCCACGACCAGGATCATCGCGACGACAAAGAGCAGCATCTCCGCGTGGACAAAGCGGATATACGCAATGACCAGCCCCCCGACCGCCAGCCCGACGAGGATCGACAGCCCGATCTCCCAGACCACGTTGAGCAGCGTCACCGGGTCGAAGCCCCCCCCGGAGAAGGTGGCCCTGGCCACCGCGATCGCCACCGCGAGGCACGCCACGACCACGACGTCCTTCAGGACCGCGATGGCCAGCAGGATGTCCGTCAAGCGCCCCTTGGTCTTCAGATCGCTGGTGACGGCCAGCGCGATGGCCGGCGAGGTGCCGATGCCCAGCACGGCGAAGAGCAGGGCGAAGGCGAAGGCGGAGGGCGGGTCCTTGATGCCCAGCGGGTTGACAGCGTAATAGGCGCCGAGGAAGGGGCCGCCGACCAGGATCAGCAAGGCCAGGACCTTCAGCGTCACGGTCCAGGCCAGCGTCTTCCAGACCTTGGCCGTGGCCTTCAGATCCAGCTCCAGCCCCGCCATCGTGGCGATGAGCCCCAGCGCCAGGGTGTTGAAGATCTTCATCTCCTGGACGACCGCACCCGAGAGGATCGACCGGGTGCCTTCGCCGACGAGCAGCTCGGCCAGCGAGGGCCCCAGGACCACGCCGGTCAGGATGTAGCCCGTCACACGCGGCAGCCCGAGCTTGTTGACGATCCCCCCGACCGTGAAGGCGAAGAGCGCCGTGAAGCCGATGCTGGCCAGCGTCAGCGGATCCACCTCCCCCTTGAGCGCCTCGGGCCGGGCAAGCTGCAGGGCCAGCATCACGGCAAAGAGCCCCAGAAGCACGCCCACCTGCTTGATGAGCGAGCCCCTGTCCGCGACCTCCTGCGTCGAGTCAGACATCTAGCGGCCCTCCCCGGCGCCGTCGGCCAGCTCCGCCCAGGTCGGCGATCCCTCGCCGAGCCCGTCGGGGCCTGCGCCCCGCTCGGGCAGGACCATGTCGGTGTAGAGCTCCTCGGCGTCGGCAAGGACCCGACGCAACGACCGCGTGGCCATGAAGTCCTGCGCCAGCATGGCCAGCAGCAGCGTCGTCAGGGCGAACGAGGCGTTCTCCGGGCTCAGGCGCGTGAAGTCCACCGCGATCGCCACCGCGATGACCCCCTGGGACAGGAGCCCATTGCCGAAGCGCCTCACCCGCCCGCTCCCCTTGATCAACGGCACCATCAGCGCCGTCCCGGTCCTCAAGCCCACGAAGCGCAGGATCATGTACAGAGGCACGAAGACCCACATCCAGGGCTGCTCGATCGGCTTCCAGACGATGCCGGCGAAGATCAGCAGCAATATCAAGGTCGGGTGGTCAAGCCGCTGGACGACCCCCCGCAGGATCTCGGCGTGCTTGGACAGCAGCGCCAGCGTCGCCCCCACGATCAGGTTGATGAACAAGGGCGACAGCCCCAGCGCCGTCGCCACGCCGCTGGCGAAGATGACGCAGCCCAGCGTGGCCAGGAAGACGTGCGGCGTCGAGCGCACCCGACCGATGAAGGCGATGAAGAGCAACCCGCAGATCACCCCGACCCCGGCGCTGGCCCCCAGCCAGGTCAAGGGATCGAAGCCGCCCAGGACGCCGCCCACCGCCCGCGATCGGAGCACCGAGGCGATAATCCCGAAGCAGAACACGGCGATCGTGTCGCTGACGATCGAGAAGGCCAGCAGGTTGCGCGTCACCCACCCCGAGGCGCTCAAGAGCCGGGCCACCGCCTCGATCCGCGTCGAGGAGGACACGCAGGCCATCACCCCCACCGTCCCCGACAGGATCAACACCTGCTCTCGGGCCAGCGGCTCCACCGGCGCCAGGGTCAGGAAGGCGGCGCACCCCACCGCTGGCACCGCGATGGCGATCGCCGAGGCGATCACGCGCGGCCCCAGCGACTTGACCTCCGAGACATGCTCGCGCAGCCTCAACCCCAGCGTGAAGCCCACCAGCCCCAGCAAGAGCGAGATGACGGGCTCGAGGTGCTGGAGGGTCTCTTTTTGAACGAAGGAGGTCACCAGCGGGCCGAGCACGATCCCCAGCGCCAGGTACTCCGCGCCTGAGAAGGCGAAGTAGGCCGGCACGTAGCGCTTCAGGAGCCGGCTGGCCACGAAGCTGAAGACGATGATGATGACAAGAATGATGGTCGTGTTCATCCACACCCACGGCAGGGAAACGAAGAATCCAGACCACGCTTGGGCGGTCATCCCACCATCCCAGACTTCGCCGCGCCCGTCCAGCCCCCAGCGCCGGAAGTTGACGCGGGGGCCAGCGGCTGGCTACTCTCAGGGGGTCTCGACTGGCTGACCCCGAGCCCCTCCACGCATGGCCGCAGATCTCAAGGATCAAAACCTTCCGCCGACCTTCCTGACCGAAGGCACGGTCCTCAACGAGCGCTACAAGGTCGAGGGCTTCCTCGGCGCGGGGGGCTTCGCCGCCGTCTACAAGGCCCACGATCTGGCCATCAAGCGCCCCGTGGCCATCAAGGTCCTCTCGGCGCTGGTCGCCAACCCCGATCCCCGCAAGCACAAGGACATCCTGGCCCGCTTCCGCCGCGAAGCCACCGCCATGGCCCAGATCCGCCACCCCAACGTCGTCACCATCTACGACGTCGGCGTCACCGACGCCCTCTCCCTGCCCTACATCGTCATGGAGCTGCTCGACGGCCACGACCTCGACGTCGAACTGAGCCAGCACGGCCCCATGACCCCGGCCCGCGCCCTCCGCCTCCTGCTGCGCTGCCTGGACGCCCTCGACATCGGCCACAAGGCGGGCATCGTCCACAAGGACCTCAAGCCCTCCAACCTCCACATCGTCGACCGCGGCACCCGCTACGAGGCGCTGCGCGTGATGGACTTCGGCATCGCCCGCCTCCGGGACGAGGACGCCGCCCTGACCGGCACCGGCCAGCTCCTCGGCACCCCCCAGTACCTCAGCCCCGAGTACATCAGCCACCAGCTCGTCAGCCCCGCCCTGGACGTCTACCAGATGGGCCTGCTCCTCGTGGAGGTCCTCACCGGACGCAAGGTCGTCAACTCCGACAACCCCATCGCCTGCGCCCTGGCCCACAAGGCCAGCGAGCTCCTCCTCCCCCTCGACCTGATGGCCAGCCCCCTCGGCCCCGTCATCGCCCGCGCCCTGGCCCTCAAACCCGACGACCGATACCCCGACGCCGGCTCCTTCGCCGAGGCCCTCGCCGACGTCGACCTCTCCGAGGTCCGCATCGACGCCGCCGGCCCCACCCGCTTCCTGCGCGACATCACCCAGAACCTCCGCACCGCCGCCTTCGACGCCTCCCCCGAGAACACCGGCGACTTCCTGCCCAACGACCTCGATATGATCGATCTCCCCATGGAGGAGCGCAGGACCATCCGCGTCCCCAGCATCCGCCTTCAACCCCTCAAGCGCGGCGCCACCCTGGCCCTCAACGACCTGACGGCCCTGGCACCCCCAGACGCCGTCGCCGGCCCCACCACCCCCTTCAAGCCCCCCACCATGCCCCCGCCCCACGCCCCGCCCGGCGTCTCCATGAAGAGCACCATCCCCCTGACCTTCTTCAACGACGACGAATCCACCCACATCGACGACGCACCCAACCTCTCCAACGAACACGACTTCATCGACGACCCGACCACCCTCTCCGACGCCAACCCTCAACCTCACCTCACACGGCCCCCGCGCCCCGCAGCGGCCCGCCCCCACGGGCCCGTCCACACCTCCTGGCCCCTCTTCGCCGCGCTGGGCCTCATCTTCGCGCTCATCGCCCTCGGCTTCGTCGGCGTCATCATCCTCAAGGGCGCCCGCTCGCCCGCCCTCGCCCCGGCCGTGATCACCCATGACGCCGGCCCCTCCCTCAACCCCTGAGCCTCCACCGCCCGACGCCGACCCTCCCCCGATCCCGCAAGGACGAAGGTCGCCGCGCCAAAGCTCGACGCCTTTGACTTGACGAGGCGAGGCGGCTGACCGACGATGGGGTCGCCCTGTTGAAGAGGGAGAGAAGATTTTGCGCGCGAGTGCGTCTCAACCCCCAGGGCGTCCCCAGGCGCCGTTGCTGATGTTGTCCTTTAGAGAACCAGGAGAGACAGAACCATGACCTTGACCAAGCTCCGCCCCTTCTTTACGCTCACCTTCGCCCTCGGGCTTTCCCTGACCCTCGCCGGCTGCGGCGATCTGGACGACGACATCGAGTGCGACCCTGAGCTGGACGGGCCGGACTGCGTCTGCGAAGACCCCGAGGATCTCCTGACCTGCGCCTTCATCGACGAGGACGACGCGGACCTCCAGGCCAACATCGAGATCATCGACTTCGGCTTCTCGCCCCAGAACGTCACCATCAAGGCCGGCGGCACCGTCACCTGGACCAACAAGGAGGCCACCCAGCACTCCGTGACCTGCGACACCTGCACCTTCGACGAGGTCCTGGACGAGAACGACACCTTCAACCAGGCCGGCACCTTCACCTACATCGACCGCCTCAACGACGGCCCCAAGCTGACCGGCACCATCACCGTCGAGTAACGCCAGGCTCCCTCGCCACCGACCACCACCGCAGCCCTTCGGGCGACGAGGCGACCGTGCGGGTCGCCCTCGCCTGACCTTCGAAGGGTTGGCTCCCGACCGAGGGGATCATGGCGCAGCCCGTGGGGGCCTTCAGGGCCGATTACCGCCAGCGGCGACTGCCGGCGCGCTACTCGGGCGCGCTGCACGCCCTGAGCACGACCCTCATCCTGGGCACCGCCGTCACCACGGCGATCGCGCTGCTCGACGCGGTCGAGCCCCTCGAGTGGCTCACGATCCCCGCCATCTTCTTGATCTCAAACCTCTTTGAGTACGCGCTCCACCGCGCCCACCTCCACCACCCCCTGCCCGGCGCCCGCGCGCTCTTCCGCATCCACACGCTGGAGCACCACAGCTACTTCACCGCCGAGGCCATGGCGCTTGAGGGCCACCGCGATCTTCACATGATCCTGCTGCCCTGGTGGTCGCCGATGCTGGCGGCCTTCGTCGGCTACCCAAGCTTCGGCGCGCTGGTCGCGTGGCTCCTGACGCCCAACGTGGCCTGCTTGATGATCGCCACGGCCGCCTCCTACTTCCTGATGTACGAGGCCCTTCACTTCTGCCACCACGCCCCCGAGGGCAGCCTCATCGCGCGCCTGCCCTTGCTCCGTACCCTGCGGGAGCACCACCGGGCGCACCACGACAAGGCGCTGATGGGTCGGCGCAACTTCAACATCACCCTGCCGATCTTCGACTGGCTGCTGGGCACCACCCACAAGCCCTGAGGCCAGACTTCGAGCCACCCACAGGCCCTGAGGCCAGGCTTCAGCGCGCCGACCTCATCGACGGCCTGCGGCCAGGAGAGAAGATGGGCGGCGCACTCAAGGACGCGCTCGCTCGGGCGCGCCGACCTCATCGACGGCCTGCGGCCAGGAGAGAGTGAGCGCGGGTCTCCAGCCACGAAAAAAACCCCGAGCGTCACCGCTGGGGGGTTTTCCGGCGAGTCGCTCTGGGGGGAGCGGCCTCGCCCGTCGTGGACGCCCTGGTGTGGGCGCTCAGGCTCAGTTGCGGGCGGAGATGGCGTCGTGGACGCTGCACAGGGGCGCCCAGGCGTGCTCGGCCTCGGTGTCCTGGGCGGTGGTGGTGGCCTGCGGGCAGGTCTCGTCGGCCCTCCAGGCGGGCCACTGGTCGGCGCGGCCGATGGCGTCGGCGAAGTCGGCGAAGAGTTCGAAGCCGTCGCCTGCGTCGTCGCGGGCCATGAAGACGCTGATCTCGCGGCACTCGCCCGTGGCGGGGTCCTCGATCTCGGTGGCGGCGTGCTCCATGATGATGTTGTACATCTCGGGGGTGGTCGAGTTCCAGCAGCAGGTCTTGGACTTCTCGTAGACGAGGCGAGCCAGGACGTAATCCTCGACGTTGCGGAAGCGGCGATCGACCTCGTCCCTGTCCCAGCCGAAGACCTCCTGGCCGAGCTTGTAGATCTCGTCAAAGGCGTCCTCGCGGCCGATACGGGCCGAGCAGGAGGCCGGCAGCTGGCGCAGGTGCTGGCGCTTGGACTCGACGATGTCCAGCAGCGCCTGGAGCTTCTCCTCGGGGGCGAGCTCGGCGAGGATCTTTTCGAAGAGCCCGGGGCGAGCGCCGATGAGGTCGGTGGCCTTGGAGTTGATGTAGTCGCCCTCGCTGGCCTTGGGGACGACGTTGGCGTAGACGCCGCCGACGCTCTTGGCGATGCGGAAGCGCTTGATGCCGCCGTTGAGGGCCTCGTAGCCGATCCCTCCGGTGGTCTCGTCCACGAGGTAGCGCTTGCTGGCCGCCGGGCTGTCCCAGCGGGGCTGGCGGCGCGGCATGGAGCCGGAGCCCAGCTCGACCTCAAGCTGGGGCAGCTCGACGCCGTCGAAGTCCTTGACCCCCAGGTCGGTGGTGCGCAGCACGACCAGGGTGTGGCCGATGCCCTGGCTCTGCCAGCGCTCAAGGAGGGTGTCGCCGGGCTTGATGGAGCCGGCCTGGATGTTGAAGGTGTGGGCGGGGTCGGCCAGGTTGATCGACCCGAAGTAGGTCAGGTGGAGCATCATGTAGTAGCCGACGCGCTTGTTGAGGAAGATCTGGTCGAAGTAGGCGCCGGCATGAGCATCGGGGCCGATCATCGGCTGGGCGTCGTCAAACGAGCCCACGATCTTGCGGGCCGCCAGCTTCTCATCCGAGGGCCACGCCACCTCGCCCTTGCGCACGGCCTCGGCCTGATCGCTGAAGTCCTTGTAGACGCTGCGGAATTGCGGCATCCGGCCGAAGTTGCCGGCGGCCGTCCGGATCCCGAAGTGGCCGAAGTAGAGGCGGTTGCCGCTCCTGTCGCGGGCCTCCATGTAGAAGGGCAGGTTGTACCAGCTGGCGAAGGTGATCCGCAGGAACATGGCCACCTCGGCGCACTCCAGCGCCGGGGCCGGCACCTCGCGCCCGAAGGGCGTCGTGAGCATGAAGGTCTGGCCGAAGCTCTCCGCGTCGATCTTCTCCAGCGACCCGACCCAGCGGCGGTACTTCTCCTCCCAGGTCAGCCCGCTGTCCTGGCCCCAGGCCATCCCGGCCTCGCGCGCCGCGGCCGTGTCGGTGTCCTCCCACTGGTTCTTGATCGACCACACGGTCAGGCTGCTGTTGTCCGCGGACACCGGCAGACCCGTGCGCCCCACCAGCGCGTCGGCCTTGCCAGGGGGCTCCTCGAAGTCGCTGCTCGACAGAGAGCGCTTGCCCTCCTCGTCCACGGCCCCGATCTCAACCCCGAACTCGTCCACGCCCGGACCCGGCACAGGCCCGCTCTCCTCAGCGCAGCCCGCGAAGGTGGCCGCGGCGGCCACGAGCGACACCCACATCCAACGCCGCTTCATCCCAAGACCGATTCCCCGCATCGCCTTCTCCCTCGCTGGCCCGCACGCTCAAGCGGCGTGGCATCTTCGCCTCACAATCGCTCATCGCGCCTTAGCAAGCAACGGGCCAGGCGCGCAAGCCCGCGATTACGCCCTCAAAGCCGCCTCAAGGCCGCTCTTCCAGCCTCCACTTGCCAGTCTCCCCGGCAAATGGAAGATCCAGTAGCCACCCGCTTGGGGGATCGTTGTCCCCAGCGCAGCGGCGGGGCGTCGGGTCGCCAGCCCGCCAGCGTCGCGGGCGGCGCCTGTGACGAGAGGCCGGATCGGTGTCCAGGGCGTGTTGAGCGGGCAGGTGTGCTCAGTGGAGCCTGAAGTCCTGCCGCGCTCGACGATCGCCCCACGCTCCTCGCACCGCCCCCGTTGGGGACGGGCTCGTCGGGTGGGGCTTGGATGCCCGGGGGGGGCTGCGACCTGTCGGTCGCAGGCCGGCGGGCGGACGACAGCGGATCGCAGGGCCGGATCGGCGCGTTGGCTCCGCCGCTGGGTTTGGGCAGGGCGTCGTGACAAGGACGCAGCCTCTCGTGTCGACCTGGGCCGCGCGGAGGCCTGCGACCGACAGGGCGCAGCCCGCCCTGAGATTCCAGCCCCACCCGACGAGCCCGTCCCCAACGGGGGCGGTGCGAGGAGCGTGGGGCGATACGCCGTCGGCACGATCGTGGCGTGGGATGCCGTGGCGTCGCGGCCCTTGGAACCTTCACTGAGCAAACCTGTTGAGCGGGGGGGTGGTGGCCGCCCTTGTTGCGCAGGTCGAGATGTGGGATCTTCGCCCGTCACTACAGCCTTGAGACACGACCCATGAACTCGACAAGAACGCCCTCGTCCCCTTCGATTCAGCCACCCTCGACGCCTCGACACCTTGGGCTGCGCTCGCCGCAGGCCAACCTCGTGCGCCGCTACGAGGTCACCGTCGGCGCCAGCCTCCAGCACCACCGCGTGCGGCTCGGGCTGCCCTCGATGGAGCTGGCGATAGGCTTCCCGGGCAGCCGGGTCGACGTCGTCGTGCTGGAGGCCTCGGCCAACACGCTCAGGGCGCGGCTGCGCCCAGGTCCGCTGGACACGCTGCTCGATGAGGGCTGGGAGGCGCTGGAGGATCCGCGGGCGCCAGGCGAGGGGTTGCCGATCGGGGCGATCCGGACGGAGGGGGCCTTTGACGTGTCGGAGGTCGCGACGCTGGGGTTCGAGATCCACGCCACCCGGATCGATCACCTCGCGGCGGTGCTCGCGGATCCTCCCGTGGAGGGCAGCGGTGGCAGCGTGTCGCGGCGATCGATCAAGAGCTGGCTCTACGATATCCTGGACATCCTGCCGGGGATCGTGGGGGCTGACCACTCGGCCACCTTGCTCTTGCCCGATCGCCTCAGCGCGCCGTCGGGGAGCAACCAGTACGTCATCGCCGCCGAGCGCCTCTTCGTCGCGCCGGGGGGCGACGAGCGCCCCGAGCACCTCATCGGCCTGCTGATCCCCTGCGAGGACGGCAAGGGTGGGCTGCTGGAGGCCGCGCTGGAGCTTCAGCGCGCCGAGCCCGAGCTGCCCTGCCACATCTTCATCCCCGAGCGGTCGTCCCCGGACGCGGGGCGACAGGGCGTGGTGTGGCGGTCGGTGGGCGATGATGGGGGCAAGCGCTACAGGCGCTTCAAGGCCAGCGTCCTGCGCGACCCCGAGGGGGTGATCATCCTCGTGCCGGTGACGCTGCCAGGGAGGCAGCCGGCCTTCATCGGGATCAACAGCCACGCGCCGACGGCGCTGTCGGAGGCGACGATAGAGATCCTGGGCTCGCTCAAGGAGCGCTTCGGGGACGCGCTGGTCTGCTCGTCGCTCTTCCGGGTGCCGACGGACCGCCTGGACGTCTTCGGGGTCTTCGCCGAGGCCGTCGAGGGCGAGCCGTGCGCGCGCCGCAGCGACCTCATCGGCCGCTTGACGCCGGGGCTGCGCGAGGCCCTCGGGGCCGCGAGCCTGTCGATAGGCCTGCTGGAGGACGAGGGCGAGCGGCTGAGCTTCGAGAACCCGCAGGGGTGGGATCTGGATCAGCCGCTGTCGATCCCGGTCAAGACGGTCGACTCGATCTCGGCGCTGGCGATCCGGATGGACCGCCCGATCGTCCTGGCCGGCGGCAGGGGGCTTGAGGTCGCCCCGTCGCTGCGGTGGAACAACTGCGCCCAGGTCAACGAGCGCCTCGGCCTGATCGAGGACTCCCGCATGGGGCTGCGCGACTACGAGGGCGCCGAGGGCTGGCGGCCCTTGAGCGATTACTACAGGCCCACCTCGTCCACGCCGATCTATGTTGGCATCGCGCTGCCCATCCGGCTGAGGGGCCGCTCGATCGGGGTCATCGCCATCGACTTCGGGCGATCGGCGCCTTGGGACGCCTACTCGGGCTTCGGCGCCGAGGGGATCTACCAGGCGCTCGTGCGGCTGGTCGCCTCGCACCTGGCGCTGCTCCCCGCCTGATCGCGCGCCAACGCCGGAACTGCTTTAATATCAAACCCTTGGAGAACACGACATGAAGCGCGACGAGCTCTTTGACTGGATCGACGCCACCCTGGAGGTCGGTCGCTTCGGGGACTACTCGCCCATCGGGATGCAGGTCGAGGGGGCCGAGGAGGTCACGAAGGTCGCGCTGGGGGTCTCGGCGCATCTGGCGTTGATCGAGGAGGCGGCGGCCTGGGGCGCCGAGGCGCTGCTGGTCCACCACGGCTTCTTCTGGCCGGGCGAGACGCCGGTGCTCAAGGGTTGGCGCAAGGCGAGGATCAAGGCGCTGCTGGCGCACGACATCAGCCTCGGGGGCTACCACCTGCCGCTGGACGGGCACGCGACCTTGGGGAACAACGCGCGGATCGCCGACGTCCTGGGTTTGCCGCGCGAGGGCCGCCAGCCCTTCGCCAAGGCCAAGGGGGCGGACATCGGGTTGATCGGCCGCTTCGCCGCGCCGCAGCCCGCCGAGGCGATCTTCAGAGCCATCGAAGGCCAGTTTGGCCCCCAGTGCGTATACTTCAAGGGCGGGCCGGCGCTCATCGAGGCGGTCGCGATCGTCTCGGGCAGCGCCGCGAGCTACTTTGAGGAGGCCAGGGATCTGGGCGCGCAGCTCTTTTTGACGGGCGAGGCCCGAGAGCCGACGATGGCCGAGGCGATGGAGACGGGGGCGCACTTCGTGGCGGCGGGGCATTACAGGACAGAGCGGCTCGGGATCATGGCGCTCGGGGACGCGATCGGAGCGTGCTTCGGGGTGGAAGTCCGCTTTTTCGAGCACCCCAACCCCGTCTGAGTGGGCCTCGGAGCGGTCGAAGAGCGGCAGAGAGTGGCAAGGTCGAGTGACACTGAATACAATAGAGGGTCGAGGCGTTGAGAGCAGAACGGGCAGCCACTGGAGGCCGCCTTCAAGGCCCTCGGGCTCACCATCCCCCCACCGAGAGGAAGCTCGATGAAGTCCACGTGGCGATACTCACGCTTCATCATCGCCGGCATCGCGCTGTTGACCGCCTTCGCCCTGAGCGTCAGGTTCAGCGACCGAGGCTGGCAGTTCGACGTCGATAAGGGCGGCAGCCCCGTCATGGCCGGCCCCGAAGGGGGTTACAACCTGGCCGGGGGCGACATCCTGAACAAGGTCCTTCTCCAGATGAAGGAGAAGTACGTCGATCCGACGCGGATCGACCCGAACCGGATGCTCACGCACGGCCTGGACGAGATCCAGAAGACCGTGCCCGAGATCGTGGTGACCTTCGACAAGGACCTGGACAGCAACCCCACCTCGGTCAAGGTGCAGGTCGACACCCAGGTCAAGACCTTCCGCATCGGCAAGTTTGAGTCTCTTTGGGAGATGTCCTTCAAGATGAAGGACGTCTTCCGCTTCATCCAGGACAACCTCAAGGAGACCGAGCAGCTCAAGTTCAGCGACATCGAGTACGCGGCGATCAACGGGATGCTCAACACCCTCGATCCCCACTCGGTGCTGCTGACCCCCCAGATCTACCAGGAGATGCAGACCCAGACCGGCGGCAAGTTCGGCGGCCTCGGGATCGTCATCGGCGTCCGCGACGGCGCCCTGACCGTCATCTCGCCCATCGACGACACCCCGGCGAGCAAGGCCGGCATCAAGGCCGGCGACAAGATCACCCGGATCGACGACGAGTCGACGGTCAACATGAGCCTCAACGACGCCGTCAGCAAGCTGCGCGGCGACCCGGACACCAAGGTCAGCATCTGGGTCAACCGCAAGGGCTGGAGCGACTCGAAGAAGATCGAACTGACCCGCGCCATCATCAAGATCGAGTCCGTCGAGAGCCACATGCTCGGCCAGAAGATCGGCTACGTGAAGATCAAGAGCTTCCAGGCCAACACCTACAGCGACCTGCGCGACCACCTCGACAAGCTCAACCGCAAGTCTGGCGGCATCAACGGCCTCGTCCTGGACATGCGCAACAACCCCGGCGGCCTGCTCGACCAGTCCATCAAGATCTCCTATACCTTCCTGAGCGAGGGCACCATCGTCTCGACGGTCGGCTTCGGCAACAAGCTGCGCGACGAGAACAAGGCCCGCGACAGCGGCACCGAGCCGCCCTACCCCATCATCGTCCTGGTCGACCCCGGCTCGGCCTCCGCCGCCGAGATCGTCGCCGGCGCCCTCAAGAACCACAACCGGGCGCTCATCGTCGGCGACACCACCTTCGGCAAGGGCTCCGTCCAGATCATCTATGAGCTGATGGACGGCTCGGCCCTGAAGCTGACCATCGCCCAGTACCTCACCCCCGGCGACGTCTCCATCCAGTCCGTCGGCATCGTCCCCGACATCAAGATCATCCCCGTGACCGCCGACGACAAGGGCGTCGACATGTTCCTGCCCTCCCACATCATGCGCGAGGCCGACCTGGACGCCCACCTCGACCACTCCAGCGTCCGACAGAGCGACAAGCCCGGCACCTTCGTGCGCTACTTCAAGGAGCGCGAGGCCGAGTTCGACCCCGAGGCGATCGACGACGAGAAGTTCGTCGAGGACTTCGCCATCCGCTTCGGCCAGCGCCTGCTGACCGCCTCCAACGGCACCTCCGAGCGCAACGAGATGCTCAAGAAGCTCGAAGCCACCATCCAGCGCGAGGGCGACAAGGAGATGGACGTCATCGCCGACCATCTCAAGAAGATCGGCATCGACTGGACCGCCGGGCAGAACCCCGACAAGCTCAACCTCGACGTCCAGATCACCACCGACCAGCCCAACAACACCGTCCAGGCCGGCGACAAGATCAAGATCACCGCCAAGGTCACCAACAAGGGCGACGCCCCCATCTTCCGCCTGCGCGCCCAGGGCGAGGCCGACGGCTCAAGCTTCGAGGACCGCGAGTTCATCTTCGGGAAGGTCGATCCCGGGCAGGAGCGCGAGTTCAGCGTCGAGGTCGAGGTGCCCAAGCACCACGAGACCCGCGAGGATCAGCTCGTGCTCAACTTCGGCGCCCACGAGACCAACATCGCCCTCTCCAAGAGCCTCATCCTCAAGACCCAGGGCCGCAAGCGACCCCACTTCGCCTTCACCTACGCCCTGGACGACGGCGAGAGCGGCGACGGCGTCCTCCAGCCCGACGAGACCGTCACCATGCGCCTCAACGTCACCAACACAGGCGACGGCGACGCCGAGAAGACCTCCGTCTACCTGCGAAACATGAGCGACTCTGCGCTCTTCCTGACCAAGGGCAAGGACGAGGCCCCGGCCATCCCGGCTGGCAAGACCCACACCTTCCTCTTCACCTTCGACGTCAAGGCCATCCCCGCCGACCCCATGAAGGTCGAGGTCGAGATCTACGACGAGGTCTTCAAGGTCCTCACCAGCGAGGAGATCGTCCTCCTGGCCGAGCCCGCCGGCGCGCTCAAGGTCGAGGCCGCCAAGGGCACCTTCGTCCCGAAGCAGGCCACCTCCGTCCTCGTCGCCGCGCGCTCCAACGCCTCCACCCTGGCCAACGCGCCCGCTGGCGCCGCCCTCAAGGTCATCGCCCGCACCAGCGACATGATCAAGGTCCAGCTCTCACCCGCCCACACCGGCTGGGTCCTGGCCAGCGCCGGTCAGTTCAACAAGGGCGGCGTCGGCCCGGACGAGGCCAGCCTCAAGCCCCACATCCTGCGCGCCCCGCCCACGCTGACCTTCAACGAGGATCTCCTGTCCACCAGCCGCGACTCCTTCCACCTCACCGGCGTCGCCGCCGACGACAGCGCCATCAAGGACTACTACGTCTTCGTCTACAGCACCGTCGCCAAGCGCAGCCGCTTCCAGAAGGTCTCCTACAAGCGCGGCGGCGACGCCACCCTCAAGATCGACGAGGCCGTCCCCCTCCACCAGGGCATGAACCGCATCCGGATCTTCGTCCGCGACTCCGACGACATGATCACCGACCGCACCCTCTTCGTCTTCAAGAAGTAGCCGCCGCGCTCGCCGCCGCGCCCTCTCGACCTCCGCCAGACTCAGAAGTCCTGATCGTAGGGCACCACCTTGACGGTGGTGACGCCGGGCAGGGCCTTCATCGCGCCCTCGAAGCCCGCGGCGGTGCAGAGCATGACCAGCAGGAAGTTCCGGGGATCGAGGTGGGCCTGGACCGCCTTGTTGACCTGCGCCGTGGTCACGGCGTTGATCCGCGCCACGTAGGTCGAGAGGTAGTCGGCCGGCCGCCCCTCCAGCTCGGCCCGGACGGCCTCCGTGGCCAGCTTCGCGGGGGTGTCGATGTCAAAGGCGAAGGCCCCGGCCCTGTACTCCCTGGCGAAGGCCACCTCCTCGTCGGTCAGCGGCGCGGCCAGCAGCCCCTCGAAGAGCTCGATGAGCAGCTCGACCGTCTTGAGGCCGTCCTGGGACGAGGGGAAGGTCCACATCGAGAAGCTGCCCGCGTAGAGATCCGACGAGAGCGTGCTGTAGGCGCCGTAGGACAGGCCGCGCACGTCCCGGACCTGGTGGTTCAGGCGCGCCGTGAAGGTGCCGCCGAAGATCGTGTTGGCCACCTCCAGCGCGTAGTGGTCGGGGCTCGTTGCGTCGGGGCTCAGGTGGCCAAGGAGGATCTGGTTCTGGGTGCGGTCGGGCTTGTCGACCAGCAGCACCTGACGGCCCGTGGGCGTCGGCAAGCCGGGCAGCGTGACGCCGGGGGCCTCTTGATCGCGCGGGAGCGCGCCGACGAGGCGATCGACGATGGCCTCGGCCTGGGCGCGGGTCACGTCGCCGGAGAGGGCGACGATGACGTTGCGGGCCACGAAGTGGGCCTTGTAGAAGGCGCGCACGTCGTCCAGGGTGATGGCGCGGGTGCCGGCCACGGTGCCGTCGGCGGGCCGACCGTAGGGGTGTGCGCCGTAGAGGTAGCGCTTGAAGAAGCGGCGGTTGAGGGTCTGGTCGTTGTCGCGTATCCTCAGGATATCGCTCTCGATTTCGCGCTTGAGCTTGTCGAACTCGCCCGGCTCGAAGGTCGGCCGCTGGACGACGTCGCCCAGGATCTCGACGACGTCGTTGAGCGTGCGCGCCAGCGCGTCGCCCTCCAGCGACAGCCCGGTCTGGCCCGCGACGATCTCCAGATCGGCGCCGAGGCGATCGAAGGCGCTGTCGATGGCGGCTCTGTCTCTAGCGCCGGCCCCGCGCGCCATCAGCTCGGCGGTGAAGTTGGCCAGCCCCGCCTTGCCAGCCGGGTCCCAGAGCGCCCCGGTGCGCAGGGTCACGTCGAAGGTCGCGTAGGGGAAGTCGTGGCGCTCGATCAGGATGACCGTGGCGCCGGTCGGGTGGACCCAGCGCTGGATGGCGTCGGTCGGCTTCGCGGGCGCTGGGGGCTCGGCGAGCGAAGGCGAGGCCGCCAGGAGGAGCCAGAGGCCCGCCATCAGCGACGAGGCTGCGAGGCGCAGGGAGGCCAGCGGCGACGGAGGGGAGGTCGGCCTCGGGCCGCCTTCGCCCAGATCGACGCCGAGTCCTTCGGCCGAGAGCCCTTCGACACCGACGCGCAGGTTGTTGATCCGTATGGTATTCTCGCAGATCGAGCGCGCCAGGAGCGGCGATCGGGGGATCGAGGGCGAGAGGGGGTCGGCGGGGGGGGCTGCGGGCATGGGGCCTCCAGAGCGGGTCAGGGCCGGGGGAGCGCGGTGACGACCGTGCGGTTCTTTGGCGTCAGGTAGCGGCCCGCGACGCGCAAGACGTCCTCGGCGCTCACGGCGCGGGTGTGCTCGGTGACCTCGAAGAGCAGCCTGGGATCGCCGCCGGTGATGGCGTAGTGCCCCAGCCCGTAGGCGCGATCCCCCACGGACTGGATGTTGCGCAGGAAGTGGGCTTCGAGCTGATTCTTGGCCTTCTCAAGCTCCTGGGCCGTCACGGGGTCCCGGGTGAGCTTGTCGAGCTCCTCGGCGACGACGCCCTCGACGCGGTCGGGGTCGCCCTTCTCCTTGAGGGTGATGAGGATCTCGTAGAGGCCGGGGTAGGTGAACTCGCTGACCCAGGCCGAGGCGTCCGAGGCGAGCTCCGTCTCGACGACGAGGCGCCTGTAGAGGCGCCCGGACTCGCCGCCGAAGAGGATCTTGTGGAGCACCTGGACGGCGGCGTGGTCGGGGTCCGTCAGGCCAGGGATGTGATAGCCGAGCAGCAGCTTGGGGCTCGACAGCGGCATCGTCAGCAGGCGGCGGCGCTCGGCGACCTGGGTGGGCTCGGGCTCCATCCACTCGGGCTTGAGGGTCGAGGGCTTCATGTGGCCGTAATGGGCGTTGACCAGCGCGAGGGCCTCCTCCGTGTCCACGTCCCCGACGACGACGAGGGTGGCGTTGTTCGGGGCGTAGTTCGTGGCGTAGAAGGCCAGGCAGTCTTCGAGGGTGATGGCCTCGATGTCCTTCATCCAGCCGATCGTGGGCCAGCTGTAGGGGTGGCGGGTGAAGGCGGTGGCGTAGAGCAATTCGAACATCGTGCCCTCGGGATCGTTGTCGACCCGGTAGCGGCGCTCGTTCTTGACCACCTCGCGCTCGCTCTCGAGCTGCTCGGCGCTGAGGATCATGTGCTCCAGGCGGTCGGCCTCCAGGCGCACGGCCAGCTCCAGGTTCCCGGCCGGCAGCTCCTCTCGGTACATCGTCCAGTCCAGCCAGGTCGCCGCGTTGGTCTGGGCGCCCTTGGACTCCATGAGCCGATCAAACTCGCCGGCCGGGGTGTTGCGCGTCTCCTTGAACATCAGGTGCTCGAAGAGGTGGGCGATGCCGGTCTTGCCGAGGCTCTCGTGGCGGCTGCCGACCGAGATCCAGGTCTGGTAGGCGAAGACTGGCGCCGTGTGATCCTCCCAGATCAGGACTCTGAGCCCGTTGGAGAGCTGGTAGCGCTGGACGCGCAGGCCCTGGGGGTTCAGGGCCGTCGGCTCACCCAGCTCGATGGACTCGACGAAGGCGATCTCGCCCTCGTGCGCGGGTCTGTTCATGGCCTTCAGGAGGGTGAGGGTCCTGGCCTCGGCCCGCGCCGCGATGGCCTCCGGGGCGAGATCGACGGACACCTTGGGGGGATCGATCGCGGCGCCGCCCTCACCTCCCCCGGCACCTCCAGGGGTCGCGCAGGCGCCCAGGGCCAGGGCAGCGGCGGTGAGCAAGGCCAGCGGCCGGGGCGACCGGAGCGTCGAAGGGTGCATGGCGTCGCCCTCGGGGCTTGGCGGCCAGGGGTCAGTCGGCGACGACCTCGAAGCCATAGAGGGTGCCTCCGTTGGAGAAGGCAAAGGCGTGGGAGCCGTGAAAGACCATGGAGCTGTTGAAGCCCACGTCGGGATCGAAGTGCACCAGCGGGTAGCCCGAGAGCCGATCGACGACGTAGAGGCCGGCATCGCTGCCCCCGTAGAAGAGGTACTGGGCCAGGATGGTTGGCGTCGTCGGCGTGTTCTCGCGGTGCCGGAACTGCCACAAAATCTGCCCCGTGAGCCGATCGACGGCCATGACGTAGCGGCCCGCCGTGGTGGCGTAGAGCGTGTCGCCGACCACCAGGACCGTCGAAGACCCCGTCACCTCGACCCTCCAGCGCTTCTGCCCCGTCGCCGCGTCCAGCCCGAAGAGGCCCCCGGCGTGGCTGGCCCCGTAGACCCAGTCGCCGACCAGGGCGGGCTTGCCGTCCACGTCGGTGAAGTTCGTCTGGCCATTGCGCAGATCCGACTCCCAGATCTCGTCCCCGCTCTCAAGCTGGAGCGCGACCATGAAGCCGTCGGCGAAGCCGGCCACCACCACCCCGTCGCGCACCTGGGGCTGGGAGGCATTGCTGAGCGTGAAGTAGTCCGGCATCTGGCGGCCGTAGCTCCACAGGTACTTGCCCGTGGCCGCGTCCAGCGCGTAGACCTCGTCGGCGCTGTTCATGAAGAGCGCGCGGCCCTCGGCCACCGTCACCCCGCCGTCGATCTCGGCCCGCGTGTCGTGGCGCCACCGCTCCGCGCCGTCCTTTCGCCCCAGCGCCACCATCGCGCCGTCGTCATTGCCGACCAGCACGAGGTCGCCGGCGAAGACCGGCTGCGCGTCGACCCGCGCGCCCGTGTGCGCCGTCCACGCCACCTGGCCGTCGAAGGTGTCCACCGCCACGACGTCGCCGCGGCTCGTGCCTACGACCAGCAGATCGCCCTCCGGCGACACCTGGGGCTGGCTGAACTGAAGGGGCTTCCAGACGAAGGGCTCATAAGGCACCAGCGCGTTGCGCCAGACCACCTCAAGCCTGGGCGTGGGGGCCGCCTCACCATCGCCGGGCACCGTCACCCGACGCAGATCCAGCCCCTCACCACCGTGGGCGCAGCCGACCAGCGACGCCGCAGCGCACGCCATCGCCGCCGCGCGCGCCAGCGTCACCCCCGGCCTCAATGTAAACGTCATCCTCTACCTCGCGCGACCTACAGGAGATCCAGGCGCATCTTGACCGTCTCGAGCTGCGAGCTGTCCGGATAGGCCTTGATCACCGCCTCGTAGGCCGCCTTGGCCTTGTCCTTCTGACCTGCGGCTTCATAAACCTGACCCGCCTGGACGTCGGCGAGCTCCCCGAAGGTCGCGGCGTCGAGGCCCTTGAGGCTCTGCAGCGTCGCCACGGCCTCGTCGGCCTTGCCCGCTGCCGCCTGCGCGGTGGCCATCGCCTGGAGGACGAAGGCCCGCTCGGAGTGGGTCGGGTGCGCGTCAAGCCACTTCTTGTAAAGGCCCGCCGCCTCATCGAATTTCCCCGCGCCGAAGCTCGCGCGCGCCTTCATGATCGTCGCCAGCTCTGCGGCGGGCGTGCCGCCGTACTCCGCCAGCACCACGTCGGCCTTCTCACCCAGAGACTTGTACTTGTCCTGCTCGCTGACGAAGCGCGGGCCCTTCTTCTTCGCGTCGACCTCCGTCTCCTCGCCCACAGGCGCCACCAGCACGTCGAGCGCCGCCGTCAGCGCCGCGCTCCGATCCGCCGACTTCTGCTGGAAGTGGTTGAGCATGAAGACCCCCACCAGCACCAGCACCACCGCCGCGCCGACCCCCACGATGATCTTCTGCTGGTTCTGCGACGCCCAGCTCAGCGACGTGTCCGCCGTCTGAAGGAACTGGTCTGGTGTGTCGAGCAAGGGATCCAGCACGACCTCTTCGCTCTTCTCGCCGCGCTTCTTGATCTTGATGGCCATCTCGAAATCTCGCTATCTTGCATCCATTCCAACGCGCCCCGAAGAACCCCGGGCAGGCGCGGCACTATAACGACGGACACCCCTGATGTCAAAGGTCCTCGCCCCCCTCCTGGCCGCCTCCGCCCTCCTCCTCATCCCCCTCGACGCCCTCGCCATCGAAGGCGAGCTCACCCTCGGCCTCGGACCCGCCTACGCCGACTTGCCCACCCTCGGCGAGGAGGGCCAGTCCGGCTTCGGCGGCGCGATCTTCGCCCAGGTCCAGCTCGACACCTTCTGGGCCATCACCGCAGGCTCCACGCTCTCCTACCACCTCTCCGACAAGAAGGCCGAGCTGCCCGGACAGCGCATCACCTCCCTCTGGGCCGGCGCCATCTACAACCTCGACGTCTTCACCTACGTCCCCTTCTTCTCGCTCGCCCTGACCGGATACCTCGCCGACCCCGACCTCAAGGACCCCGACGGCCAGAGCGCCGACGCAGGCGCCAAGATCGGCTTTGGCGTCGACTGGCGCCGCTACCGCACCTGGTCCCTCGGCGCCGAGGTCAACGTTCACGCCTTCATCACCGACCTGGAGACCTACCCCGTCTTCCTCACCACCCTCATCCGCCTCAACTACCACATCGAGCTCTTCTGAGCCTCTCCCTCCGCTCGCGCCGACCCTCGCCTCACCCAGAGACAGGTCCAGGCGCAGCTCGACCAGCAGGGCCAGCGGCAGAGGCCCGCGACGGGGACAAGGACTGCAAAAGTCGAGTTATTCTCCGCGCTTGCGGAAGAAGAGCTTCAGCGGCGTGCCGACGAAGCCGAAGTCCTCGCGCATCCTGTTGAGGATGAAGCGCTTGTAATCGGTCGCCACGGCCTCGGGGTGGTTGGTCGAGACCATGAAGGTCGGCGGCCGGATCGCCACCTGACTCGAGTAGAAGAGCTTGACGCGGCGGCCCTTGTGGACGGGCGGCGAGTGCTTGTGGGTCAGGGCCTCGAACCACTTGTTGAGATCGGCCGTCGAGATGCGCCGCGACCACTGGCCGTGGACCTCATGGGCGAGTTCGAAGATCCGGTGGACGCGCTGGCCCGTCAGCGCCGAGATGAAGACCACCGGGGCGAAGGCCATGTCCGGCATCTCGCGCTCCAGCTCCTTGACCCAGGTCCCCGAGGTCGTCGAGTCCTTCTCCACCGCGTCCCACTTGTTGACCAGGAGCATGAAGGGCCGGCCCTTGTCCCTCACCATCCCCAGCAGCCGCTTGTCCTGGTCCGTGAGCCCCTCCTTGGCGTCGATCATGAAGAGCACCACCTCGGCCCGGTCGATGGACTTGAAGGCCTTGACGACGGCGAACTTCTCGATCAAGAGCGCGATCGACTTGCGCCGCCGGACCCCGGCGGTGTCGATGAAGACGTACTCCCTGCCCTCGCGCACCACGAGGTTGTCGATCGAATCGCGCGTCGTGCCGGGGATGTCGGAGGTCAAGAGCCGCTCCGTGCCCAGGATGCGGTTGATGAGCGTGGACTTGCCCGCGTTGGGCTTGCCGATCACCGCCAGGTGCAGCGGCCCCTCCTCGCCGTCCTCCTGGCTGGAGCCGACCTCGTCGAGCGTGGGCAGGAAGGTCAGGACCTCCTCCATCAGCTCCTCGATCTGGTAGCCGTGCTCGGCGCTGATGGGGAAGAGGCGCTCAAAGCCCAGCGCGTAGAACTCCGAGACGAGGACGTCGTGCTTGGGCCCGTCGATCTTGTTGACGATCGTAAAGAGGAGCTTGCTGGACATCCGCAGCTGCCGCGCGATCTCCTCGTCCACGGAGGTCAGGCCCGCCCGGCCGTCCATCATGAAGAAGATGATCTCGGCCTCCTCGATCGCCAGTTGCGCCTGCTCGCGCATCTGACGCAGCAGGACGTCGTCGCTGTCGGGCTCGAAGCCGCCCGTGTCGACGACCGAGAAGGCCCGCCCGTCCCAGTCGCTGTCGCCATAATGGCGGTCGCGGGTGACCCCAGGGGTGTCCTCGACGATGGCGTCGCGCGACCGGGTCAGGCGGTTGAAGAGGCGGCTCTTACCCACGTTGGGGCGGCCCACGATGGCGATCAGCGGTCTGGCGGTGGCCATGATGACAAGTCCGAGGTGGCGACCCGGCGCTCAGCCCTCTTCGCGAGTATAGCCGAGCCGCTCAAGGGCCTTGGCGTCGCCCGACCAGTTGCGGGAGACCTTGACGTGGATGTCGAGAAAAACCTTGCGGCCGAAGAAGCGCTCCAGATCCGCGCGCGCCTGGCTGCCGATCTGCTTGAGCCGCTGGCCGCCCTTGCCGATGACGATGCCCTTCTGGCTGTCCTGCTCGACATGGATGATCGCGCGCATCTTGAGCAAACCGCGCACGACGTCGTCGTGGAACTCCTCCACGATCACGGCGGAGCTATACGGGATCTCGCGCCGGGTCTGCAAGGTCAACTTCTCACGGATCAGCTCCGCCGCGATGAAGCGCTCGGCCTGATCGGTGACCATGTCCTCCGGATAGAGCGGCTCGCCCTGCTCAAGGTGCCCCAGCAGGAGCCCCTCGAGCCGATCAAGGCCATGGCCCTCCAGAGCGCTGATCGGCACCACCGCCAGCGGCTCCAGGCCCCCTATCCCCGCGTAGGCCTCGATGATGGGCAGCACGCGGCCCGTATCGCCGAGCTTGTCGATCTTGTTGACGGCCAACACCACCGGCAGCCCCGTCCCGGCCAGCGCCTCGGCCACCGCCTCGTCGCCCCGCGCCGGCGAAGGAGACCCGCCGCGCATCGCCGCCGGGGCGTCGATGATGAAGAGGACCAGATCGGTGCTGCCGATGCTGCTCATGGCGTTGTCGACCATGAGCGCGTTGAGCGCCTTGTGCGCCTTGTGGATCCCCGGCGTGTCGACGTAGACGATCTGGCCGCGCCCCGGCAGGGTCTTGACCCCGAGGATGCGGTTTCGCGTCGTCTGCGGCTTGGAGGTCGTAATGCTGATCTTCTGACCCAGCAGCGCGTTCATCAACGTGGACTTGCCCACGTTGGGCTGACCGGCCAGCGCCACGAAGCCGCTCCTGAATTCTGCTTGATTCTCGTCCGCCATCGCCTGTTGACACCATCTGGGTTGAGTGACACGCTCCATATGAGCCATCGAGCCGCCCATCATCGGCGCCCCCTTTGAAACACACGGGGCACCCCGTGACAAGCCCCCAAGCGACGTGACCGAAGCCCCACTCCTGACCCGCTACGTCCGAAAGGAGCCCCCCAGGCCGCCCTTCTGGCGCCGCCATGGGCTCAAAATCGCCGCCGCCGCCGCTCCAGTCCTGCTCCTGACACTCGCCACAATCCTCGGCGCCTCGCTCTCGCTCCCGCTTGGACAGCCCAACCCCGCACACAACGACCCGAAGATGACATGGCTGCGCGGCGCCTACGGGGTCCCCACCCTCGGACCCGAGGGCGACGACCAACGCGGCGAGATCCTGGCCGCCGCCGTCGACGCCGACCTGGACTTCATCGTCACCGTCGACAAGGACCGCGCCCGCGCCTCAAGCTCTCCCGCCCCAAGCCTCACCGTCCTGCCCGCCGCCGAGCGCGACGTCGGCCCCGGCAACCTCCTCTTCCTCGGCGACGACGCCCTGGCCGACCCCGCCCTCTTCCCCGGCGACCGCCAGACCAGGCGCCCCTTCGCCGTCGCCTCACACCCCAACACCCTCGACGTGGACTGGGACCTGCGCGCCCTCGACCCCACCATGAGCGCCAACATCGATGCGCGCATCGCCGACTCCTTCGAGCGCTTCGGCCTCGACATCCTCAACGCGCGACAGCAACCCCAGGACGAGCGCGTCTTCCCCTTCCTCGCCTACGCATGGGCCTCCTGGATGTGGCTCTTCAACGAACGCCACGCCCTCCTCCTCTTCTATGACCGACCCCAGGAGATCATCGCTCTCTGGGACAACATGAGCAAGCCCGCCGACTTGCCCATCGTCGGCCTCTGCGCCGCCGACACCAGCGCCCTCGGCCTGCCCCACCCCCTGACCCTCGACGCGATCGGCACCTACGTCGTCCTCGACGCACCTCCCCCCGACAACCCCGACGCGCGCCGACGCGCCATCCTCGACGCCATCACACGCGGCAACACCTACTGCGCCCTCGACCTGCTCGCCCGCGCCCAGGGCTTCTCCTTCACCGCCACCATCACGGGCCAGAAGCACCAGATGGGCTCACGCCTCGACCTCGACGGCGAAGCACTCTTCGAGATCGTAGCCCCCGAGATTCCAGGCGTCGACGCCCGCATCTCCCTCTTCCGCGACGGCACCCTCCACGCCCTCCGAGCCGGGCGGCGCGCCAGCGTCACCGTCAGCACCCCCGGCGTCTACCGCGTCGAGGTCGACCTCAACGTCGACAAGCCCGCCTCCGGCGACACCTGGATCACCTGGCTCTACAGCAACCCCATCATCCTCACCAGACCCTCCCAGGACAGGGCCGCCCCGTGAACCTCGACCCGGCCCTCGCCGGCCGCGCGCTCGCCCTGACCCTGCGCGCACTGGCCGCCACCTGGCGACCCCGCCTCGACGGCCCCCTCCCCCACCCCGACGACCCACGGCGCATCTACGCCCTCTGGCACGGCCGCGCCCTGACCTCCATCGCCGCCCTGCCCACCATCCTTCCCCTGACCCCCCTGACCACCATGGTCAGCCTCACCCCCGACGGCGACCTCCAGAGCCACGCCCTGGCCTCCCTCGGCGTCGAGGTCATCCGCGGCAGCACCCTCGGCCGCGGACCGCGCGCCCTCGTCGACCTCGCCCGCGCCCTCGAAGCCGGCCGCTCCGCCTGTCTCGCCGTCGACGGACCCGCCGGACCCCCCTTCTGCGCCCGATCCGGCGCCGTCGCCCTCTCCTTGATGACCGGCGTACCCATCGTCCCCACCGCCGCACTCTGTCACACCGCCCTGACAATCCCCGGCACCTGGGACCACCTCCAGCTCCCCTTGCCCGGCTCTCAGATCCTCATCCGCCTCGGCCAGCCCCTCCCCCCACCCCCCAGGACACGCGCCCGGAGCGCCCTGCCCGACCTCCTCGATGACCTCCAGCGCCACATGGCCGCCCTCAACCACACCCTCCCCACAACGCTGCGTTGTCACCCCTGACAAGGCACTTTGACACCCCAGACCCCAGTCAACCCTCCCCACCCACACCCCAACCACGCCACCCACCTCATCCCCCAGACCCTCCCCCCGATCCCCTCGACCACGCCACCCGACCAACACCCGCACCACCACCGCCGCAAAAAACCTCCACCCGACTCAACTGACAACAAAAATTGTCACCTCACAAAAAAGCGAAGCCCAGACGCGGCTCATGGACAACTGACCCCATCGACCTGTAGAGCCCGATGACGCCGACGTCGAGAGGGGCCTTGAGCCGCAATAAGGTCAGCGCATTGACGATCGATATGACAAGGATGTCGCAGTTGGGACCGCCCAGCCCACCCATCGATGGGTCCGGCGCAGCACCTGAGATCCGATCTCAGGGTGGCGCGATCACCTCAAGGAGACCGGGGACCGCAAAGACGGGTCGTAAAGCGTCAGGATCCCTCTAAAATGAGCCGACACAGGTCGGTCCACTCCACATGGCACAGGCTTTGCTCGTGTGGGGGGGAAGGCTGGGAGCCTCGCCGTGGTTTTTGAACGAGGAAAGCATAGCAAATGGGAAGAGCTTTTCCCAATGGTTCTGCAAACCCTCGTACTTCATCAAGAAAATCAACCACTCAGCGAAGCCAGGATGATGAATTGGGGATCGATGGCACATCGAACCCCGACAAGAAGACTGAGCACCGTCAATTTAGGAGGGTGTGAAGATGGAAGAAGCGGTCGCCCCTGAGGATTTCACGATGACGGCCAAGCAACCCCAGCAATCCAGAAAGGGCGCCCCTCGCAAGAAACCGACCGTCGAGCGGGAGCCACACATCGGCGACGACCTCGATCCGGTCAAGATGTACCTCAAGAAGATCGGCACCGTCGCGCTCCTCTCCAGAGAAGGCGAGGTGGAGATCGCGATGCGGATCGAAGAGGGCCGAGCCCAGTGCTTCGCGGCGATCTGCCTGAGCCGGGCAGGCATCCAATCCATCCTTCGCCTTGAGGACAAGGTCAAGGACGGCACCCTCAAGGCCCGCGACCACTTCGCCGGGCAGGTCGAGCTCAAGCAGGGCAAGCTCTCCAAGCGCTTCCTGAAGAAGTTCGAGCGCATCCGCAAGGCCGCCCAGGCGCTCGAGGCCGCCCGAGAGAGCCTCGACAGCGGCGACCCCGAGGCCATCCGCGAGATCCAGAAGGCCGAGCGCGACGTCGACAAGGCCGTCCGCGACCTCGGCATGAACCAGGACTTCCTCGACGCCCTCTCCGCCGATCAGCGCCAGAAGATGGCCACCATCGAGGCCTGCGAGGCCGACGTGGCGCGCTTCGCCCAGCGCGTCGCCTCCTCACCCTGTACCTTCTCGGCCGCCATCTGCGCCTGCGCCACGGGGCTGCGCACCGAGGAGGCTCGCGCGCTCACCGACCGCCTTGAGGCGCGCTTCGGCGCCGCCTTCGCCCAGCGCTTCATCGCCGAGAGCCACCAGGCCATCCTGAGCGCCGAGGCCATCGTCGTCCGCATCGAGCAGGACCTCGGCGCCGGCCGCGAGGACCTGCGCGCGCTCTGCAAGCAGCTCCGCCGTTCCGAGGCCTTCACCCAGCGCGCCAAGGCCGAGATGATCCAGGCCAACCTGCGCCTCGTCGTCTCCATCGCCAAGCGCTACATCAACCGCGGCCTCCACTTCCTGGACCTCATCCAGGAA
>SXGT01805471.1_pt1 | contig 53087 bp, 36 predicted proteins | sample 3176221 | NCBI WGS metagenome assembly SXGT01 (sample SAMN11356862, study PRJNA531348) | freshwater metagenome | isolation source: freshwater sample F1-120 | place: China: Fuxian Lake, Yuxi | collected 2017-12-25
AGGGTCGCGAGATCGGCGTCGATCACCACGTACTTCGAGGGGTGAGGCGCCGGGCGCTCGATGTGGGCGAGCGCCATTTCTCGAGGTGTCCGGGCGTCCTCGAAGGGGTGGTGACCCGTGACCATCATGTAGAGCACGACGCCCGCCGAGTAGAGGTCCGACTCGTGCTTGGCGCGGCCCTGGTACTGCTCCGGAGCGGCGTAAGGGATCGTGCCCGTGAAGGTCCCGTTTCGGCTGTCGGCGTTGCGCGTGGCCATCACCCTCGCGACGCCGAAATCCAGGATGACCACGATGACCTTCTCCGGTCCCAGGCGCCTTAGCCAGATGTTGGCGGGCTTGATGTCCCGGTGGACCACCAGGTGCTCGTCGTAAGCGTAGTGGAGCCCCTCGAAGAGCTGCGCCACCCACACCAGCGCGGTCCTCAGGCTGATGCTCTCGCCGCTCGCCAGCATGTCGGCCAAGGACGAGCCCTCGAGGTACTCCATCCAGTAGAACGGCCGCGCCGGCTCCTCCTCCGTGAAGCCGCCCCCGTACACGGCCACCACGTGCGGGCTCCTCATCTTCGCGACGATCTCGGTCTCCCGGCGCATCTGGAGCTCGAGATCGGGGCGCTCCGAGATGTCCACGTTCAGGACCTTCACCGCGGCGTCGCGCGCGCAGAATGTGTCGCGGGCGAGGTAGACGACGCCCTGCCCACCTCGACCGAGCTCCCTCTCGATCACGAGGGAGGTCCCTGGCACCTTCTGCCCCCTCACGAACTCGCTGGGCCTCCTCCCCACCAGCCGTAGCTTGTTCTGCTTGGGAGAGCGGGGACTCTGCGTCATGGGGATGACTTTCGGCGAGGCGGAGGCTCGGTCATCGGGGCTCCGTTGGAGCTCCTATCGGGCGCCGCCCACGGAACGTTGCGTCCTATTTTTCGAGAGGTGCATTTTTCTACCCGCCCACCTCCGGGAGCCTACCAGCCTCGACGTGGACCGCGCGGGAGCAAATGGCGCCCCGACGGGCCCCAGACCCCTCGTACCGAGCCCGGCCATTCAGGCGCAGGTCCGAGGAGCCCGGCTCCGAAAGCCCGGTCACTCAGAGCCTGTCCTGCCGAGTTTTGAGCCCTTCGCTGAAGGGGACCGTGGCAGTTCACATGGAGGAGGCGACGAGGCAACGGCGTCGCTGAAGTCCGGGACGTCGAACGCCGTACCCACGGGCGCCGCACTTCCCCTGACGCTCTCCATGCCAGGCTCCACCAGCCTGCGCGGGCTGCCTGCCAGGTCCTAACCTATTCGGCGTCGTCCGCGCCAAGGACCTCGGCGAGCGACGTCGCTGTCACCGCGCGCGAGATCCAGCGACTTAATACCTCGGGATCCTTGCACTGCTGGACACGCTCGTCAGTGGCATCATCGAGGGTGAGCCCGCGGACGCGGAGCACCGTCAGCAGCGCGCTGGCCTTGCCGCGGGCCTCGCCGATGGCTTCGATCTCGCGCTTGAGGGCCTTGAAGCCGGCGCTCTCGGGAATCACCAGAGGGTTCATCATCTCCCGTATCACGGCGAGCAGAGGCTCACCCAACATCGAGATCGTCGCTCGCGCCAGGGCTTCGCGCAACTGCGCGTCCAAGGCCGCGTCGATCATGGCCGCGGCCTTGCGCACGACCCCTGGTGGGAGCCCAGAGACCGGGAGAGCGCCAAGACTCGTCCCCCAGCGACGGCCTGGGGACCGAGACCACACTGGCCCCCCGTCCCGCCGGAAGTCCGGAGACCAGACCCACGCTGCTCCTGTGACCGGTCTCCTGGAACTGGGACATGGCCCCTGGAATGTACAGGATTGCATCGGGCTACCGTGAACGGGCCCCTGGAACTGACAGGGCCAGAGCAAACCAAGGAGACCCGCTCTGTCTCTTGTAACCCGCGAGGGGTGAGAGCAAGGCTTCCTCGCGGCCTTCGATCCATGATAACCAGGGCCCGATGAAGTTCGACCCGACGCTGGCCAAGAAGCGCATCGACCAGTTCTGGGGTCTCAACGCCAACTTCGGCATGGAGCACAACGCCTTCCATATCTACCTGAGCGAGCTGGTGAGCGACCGCTATGTCCTGGTGAACGGGCTCCAGCTCATTCATGACGAGCTCCAGCTCGCCGGGGTCCAGTCGGCCAACGTGGAGGGCGACGACGTCATGGCATGCGGGGCCGATCTCAGCCTGCCCAGCGTGATGACGACCCTGGCCCACACCAACTGCGGCGATCGCATCCACCAGGGCGAGGCGACCATCACCTACGAGCAGATCGTCGCCGCCCGCTTCGCGTGCATGTCCGAGATAGGCGAGTTCAAGCTGGAGGCCTTCTCGCCGACCGGAGGGGGCACCGACGACGGAAATACCCTGGCCCACGTCACGGTCGCCCACGCGATAGACGAGCCCATCCGCCAGCGGCTCTACAACGGCAACGCCTCCTCGTTCCTCCTGGTGAACATCGATCTCAAGACCCACGTGGGCCGGCTCGACTCCCCCAACGGAAAGCTCCTGTTCGGCCAGACCAGGGAGTCCAAGTGGCGCGAGTCGCGGGCCGCCTGCGGCGCCGTGGTCGGGACCCTGAAGAGCTACAACGAAGCCAACGGAGTGCACCGCCGGATCCGTGGAGATCTGGGAGAGGCCAACTTCGAACTCCTCGGCAAACACGGGGTGAAGACCGAGGACGGGATCGACGTAACCGCCCCCGTGGGCTCGGCCATCGTCGCCATTCAGGGAATGCTCAACACCGCCAGGGCCCTGGAGAAGGAGCTCGACGAGCGAGGGATGGGGCACCTCACGGCCTCGCTCACCGTGAACCGCCCCCACATCGACGACACCATCGTCTATTTCACGCGCGCCACGGTATTCGACGGGGAGACGCGGGTGCAGGGCTTCGGCACGGACGCCAGCAAATACTCGGGCCGACTGGTCGAGCACCACGGGGACAAGCGCCTCCTGCTCACCTACGACGGCATCGACTCGAGCGAGCACAAGGTCCAGTCATGGACCTATACGCCCCGCCAGAGCGCCGGGCCCCACCCCCACCACTGACCAACGCCTCACCCCCGGCCCATACGAAGGCCGAGCAGAAGCTGCACCCAGGAGCTACGTAGCCTGTCGATCGAGAGGGCCTCGTGCATCATGGTCACGGGCTGGCCTCCCAGCCGGGTCCGCACGAGAGAGCGCGCGTGGAAGGGGGTGTCCTCGAGCTCGCGCAGGACGGTCCCGTCGACGGGCCTGTCCCCGGGCGCCGAGCGCGGGAGCCTCCAGCCAGTCAGCGGGAGATCGTTGGCGAAGAGCCCCGTGAGCCGGCGCACGCAGCCTGCCTCGTCCACCGACAGGGGGTGAGAGCGCCCGCCTCCGCCCCGCTCGCTCCCCTCGTACATGAGGAAGGTGCGCCCTCGCCCCGCGCTCCCCCAGGACCAGCTCCACCCCGTGAAGCTCTCCTCGAGAGGGACGTCGCCCGCGCTGACGCCGTGGTGACCCTGCCCCAGAAAACGCACGCCAGGCTCGACCAGATCGACCTCGACGCGAGCGCTGGGCATCACCGGCCACCAGGTGTGCTCACCGGCCCGGTCGAGGAAGAAGGAGCCCGCGGGCGCGCCCTCGGCCCGGACGACCACCCGCCCTCGAAGCTCCCGCCCCAGGAGCGAGGTCACGCCTCCGCCGAAGGGGGTCGTCCGCTCGTCGATGTCGATCACCAGATCATCGCCGATCCGGCGCATCGAGCTGGCCCCTATCTCCAGGCCGTCGGCCGAGCGGGCCGAAGCCTGGATGGACCGCTCGCGCATGGACCGGAGCGACGAGGAAGGGCCGTGGAGCGCGACGCCGAGCGCGCAGAACGAGAGGGGGCGCCTGTCTCCCCGGGCGCGCGCCCGGGCGTAGGCCGGCGAGAAGGGATTGCCGATCAGGGCGCTCACGACCAGGCTCAGGGAGCCGTCGGGGCTCGTCGCGTCCACGGTGAAGCGCTGGTAGCCTCCCGGCAGGATGGCGCGGTCGAAGCGCGGTCGCCCGTCACGCGGTCGGCGGAGGTCCGTACGCGAAGCCACCGACGTGACAAGGCGGAGTCTTCCATCCCCGAGAAAGTTGCTTGTTCGCATCGTCCACTCTCCACCCCGGTAGAGGTCGAACAAGGCCTGTATTGGCGACGGAGAACCCGGTCATCCGTGGCGGACCAGGTCGGCCAGGATCGCGTTGGACTCGTCCTTGGCCCAGGCCGCGAAATCGGTGAGGAACCCGGCGACCGCTCGGAACCTCGCGACCAGGGCGGCTCGATCGCCGCGCTCCACCGCCTCGGCGAAGCGGGCCGCCTCCTCGACGAAGAGCCTCGAGACCGCGGCGGCGTGATCGTTGGAGGTCAGGATGTCGACGTAGAGCTCGGCCGCCTGGGAGAAGAGCCGCCCTATCATGGCCAGCTCGGCGCGGTAGATGGGGCTGGCCAGCTCCCTCGAGCGCCCCAGATCCGCGCCGAGGCGCTCCAGCACCGAGCCGAGCACCATCGTCTTCTCGTGGACCAGCACCTGGATGAGGGCCATCTGGGAGTCGTGCTCCTCCGGGGTGGCCTCCACGGTCTCGGCCCCGAAGAGCTCGAAGAGGCGCTTCACCCGCCCGTACCCGGGCTCCCCTCGCCCCCGGCAGAGCACCACCTTCTGGCGATCCATGTCGTCCCCCTGGGGCCCGAACATGGGGTGGGTGCCCACCACGTCCACGCCCTCCGGCGCCGCGGCCATCATGGCCGAGAGGGGCGCCCTCTTGACCGACGTGACGTCCGCCAGGCAAGCCCCCGGGCGAACCCTGGGCCCCACCCTCCCGGCGACCTCGCAGGTGACCGAGATGGGGACCGCCAGAATGACCAGATCGTGGCGAGACGCCAGCTCCTCGGGGGGCGCGCCAACCCCCAGGCCCGAGGTCTCCACGGGGTACCCCGCGCCCACCAGGAGCCTCGCCAGGAAGGCGCCCATCCCCGCCGTGCCCCCGACGATGCCCACGCTGAAGCGTTCGGCGTGCGCCGCGAGGATCCGGCGCTGCACCCCCCGCGAGGCCGCGAAGAGCACCCCGAAGACGTCCCTCACCACCGAGCGAGGGATCCCCAGCGCGTCGGCGCGCCTCGCGAGATCCTCGAGGTGCCCCGCCTCGCGATCGCGATCGAAGGCGGGGTAGCCCTCCCTCGCCTTGAACGAGGCCACGGCACGCACGCAGCGCATACGATCGCCGATCGAGGCGATGAGCTCGCCGTCCACACGCGCCAGCTCGGTTCGAATCTGCGCGAGATCGGGCCCGGGTTCCATCATGGCGCGAGAGCTTAGAGAAATTCCTTGCTACCTTCGAGGACCGCGCCGTGACCGAGCTCGATCGCCACATCTTCTTCACGGTCTACTCGAGCGCCCCGCCCTGGCCCTGGCTCTGGTTCATGGCCGCCCTCAGCGCCGTCGGCGGAGGCTGGGGCCTCCTGGGCACCCTGCCCTTCCTGGCTCGCCTGGATACGAGGAGGGCCGCCGCTCGCCTGCTCCTGGTCCTGCTGGCCACGGCGATCGCCGTGTTCGCCCTCAAGGCAGGCCTGGGCCGGGTGAGGCCCTGCTCCGCCCTCGAGGGGGTGCGCGCCCTGGTCTTCGCTCCCCCCCACGACCCCTCGTTCCCCAGCGGACACGCCGCGGGGAGCTTTGCCTTCGCTGCCTACTTGGCGCGCAGGGACAGGCCGTACCGGAGCCTCGCGCTCTTCCTCGCCGCCTCGTGCGTCGCCCTCTCCAGGGTGGTCCTGGGCGTTCACTTCCCTGCCGACGTGACCTTCGGGGCGGCCCTCGGGACCTGCTTCGGTCTGGTCGGCGCCCGCATCTCCGGGCTCCCCTCCCGCGTCATCTGGAGTAAGCTTCGCCCATGAGGGGTCCGTATATTTTCGGTGCCACGGCCTTTGCGGGGCTCTGCTTCTCGGTGGCGACTTATGTGGGCTGCATCGATTACATCGAGCCCGGCATCCCCGAGCCGCTCATCCTCGACACGGACGACGCGGACACCATTCACGAGGACGTCTCGCTCTCCGCGCCCAGCGTCCCCGAGTCCGGAGGAGGCGAGCCCCCCCGGAGGGACGGCGGCGCGACAGGCGACGCGCCCCCCCCGGTCGACGCCCCGGCCGACGTTCGAGAGGGCGGCTGAGCGTCCCTCCCCTTGCCAGCGTGCCCCTCCGTGATACACACTACGCGGCGTGAGGGTCCCTCTCTGGCTAAGGAGCGTGCTCTTCGGGGCGACCATGCTGGTGGCGTGGTTGGTAGCGACCCCGGCGCACGCCTCGACCAAAGCGTTCTCGAGGCGGGTGCTGGTCACCCAAGCGGAGCCGGGGATGAGCCTCCGAGGCGAGGAGAGCGCAAGGGTCAGGGAGCTCGCGCCCCTGTGTGACATGCGCTGCGCGACGACCTTCGCTCCGCTGCCTCAGCTCCAGGACTCCGAGATCTCCCTCGACGCAGGGCTCGACCCTTCGTCCTCTCGCGTGGGAGTGTGCGCTCTGGAGAGCCGCCCCCGATCCCCCGAGGGTGCGTCCAGCTCGCCTCCCGGACAGGAGCCTTGCACAGTCACGAACCAGCTCGCCGTCCCCGCAGGCTGGCCCAGCGGTCTGACTCCCAGGACCTCCTCCAGGTCTGGCCCCCTGCCAGGGGTCACGTCCAGCCTGGAACGTCCCCCTCGCCTCTTGTGAACCCCCGGCATGAATGCCGGGGCACCGAGAAGCAAGCGCGAAAGCCCGGGCAAGCCGGGCTGCCCGTAGTGCAGGCTTTTGGAAAACCCAATGGGCAGCCCGCTTCGGGCTTGCGCGACTCTGCCCGTGCCCCGGCATTCATGCCGGGGGGCTTCAGGCTTTGAGCGCCCCAGATCCCCGGGGTGCGGGCCGCATCGACCCTGACTCCATATCGCCCTGAGAGGCGATAGACGCGGGCCATTCCAAGGCGAACGGCCCTCCCCATTTCCTTTTACGCTCAACATAGAAATAGGTAAAAACTCATGGCCAAAGAAGACAAGAAGGACGCGAAGGCGGCGGAGAACAGGCCGCATCCGTTCGAGGCAGGCGGCGGTGGAATGAACACCGGCGCGGCGATCATCGGCTTCATCCTCTGCTTCATCGCCGGCGGCGGCGTGATGTGGGGCGTGGACAGCTACAAGATGAAGCAAGGGGGCGCGATCACGGCCGAGGGCACGACCGCCGGCTCATGGAGCGACGAGGAGTCGCCGGTCCCCGTCTCGAGCAAGGACCCCATGTGGGGCAAGCGAGAGGCTCCGGTCACCATCGTGGTGTTCTCGGATTTCCAGTGCCCCTTCTGCTCCCGTGTCGAGGGCTCCCTCGACCAGGTGAAGACCACCTACGGCCCGGACAAGGTCCGTATGATCTGGAAGAACGAGCCGCTCTCCTTCCACGACAAGGCCAAGCCCGCCGCCGAGGCCGCCCAGGGCGTCTTCGCGCTCAAGGGCAGCGAGGGCTTCTGGAAGTTCCATGACACCGCCTTCAAGAACCAGCAGGCCCTCTCGGCGGAGAGCTACGAGAAATGGGCCAAGGAAGCGGGCGTCACCGACATGGCCGGCTTCAAGGCCGGCCTCGCCTCCCACAAGTGGGCCAAGAAGGTCGACGAGGACCACGAGATCGCCAAGAAGGTCGGGGTCAACGGCACCCCGGCGTTCTACATCAACGGCGTGAGCCTGTCGGGCGCCCAGCCCTTCGACAAGTTCAAGGAGGTCATCGACAAGGAGCTCGGCAAGGCCCAGGCCAAGATCGCCTCGGGCACCCCGAAGGATCGGGTCTACGTCGAGATGTCCAAGGAGAACAAGAAGAGCGCCCCGCCGCCCAAGGAGGACGAGGAGGAGAAGGAGGACACCTCCACGGTGTTCAAGGTCCCCGTGGGCAACTCCCCCGTGCTGGGCAAGGCCGACGCCCAGGTCACGATCGTGGTGTTTTCGGACTTCCAGTGCCCCTACTGCAAGCGCGTCGAGCCCACCTTCAAGCAGATCCGCGAGAAGTACGGGGACAAGGTCCGCATGGTGTGGAAGCACGAGCCGCTCCCCTTCCACCCCCGGGCGGAGCCCGCCTCCCAGCTCACCCTGGAGGCCAGGGCCCAGAAGGGCAACACGGGCTTCTGGGAGGCGCATGACCGCCTCTTCGAGTCCCAGCCCAAGCTCGAGGACGCGGATCTCGAGAAGGTGGCCCAGGACATGAAGCTCGACATGGCCAAGGTCAAGGATGCGCTGAAGAACCACAAGTACAAGCGCGATATCGACGCGGACATGGAGCTGGGAGAGGACGTCCAGGCCAACGGCACCCCCCACATGTTCATCAACGGCCGCCGCCTGGTCGGGGCGCAGCCCTACGACAAGTTCGAAAAGATCATCGACGACGAGATCAAGAAGACCGACGCCATGCTCAAGAAGGGCGTCGCGGCCAAGGATCTCTACGAGACGATCATCAAGGACGGCAAGGGCGCACCCGAGCCCGAGAAGAAGACCGTCGCCCCGCCGCCCGCGGGCTCGGCCTTCAAGGGCAACGCCAACGCCAAGGTGGTCATCCAGGAGTTCTCGGACTTCCAGTGCCCCTTCTGCTCCCGCGTCGAGCCCCAGGTGGCCGAGGTCATGAAGAACTACGGCGACAAGGTGAAGTTCGTCTGGCGCCACAAGCCCCTGCCGATGCACCCCGACGCCCCCCTGGCCTCGGAGGCCACCGAGGAGGCGCTCAAGCAGAAGGGCCCCGACGCCTTCTGGAAGATGCACGACAAGCTCTTCGCCAACCAGGCCGAGAAGGACGGCCTCAAGCGCGAGGCCCTCGACAAGTACGCCCAGGAGCTGGGCCTGGACATGACCAAGTTCAAGGCCGCCCTGGACGGCCGCGTCCACAAGGCCAAGGTCGACGCGGACGACAAGGCAGGGACCGACGCCGGCATCAGCGGCACCCCGGCCTTCGTCATCAACGGGTACTTCATCAACGGCGCCCAGCCCTATCCCAAGTTCAAGAAGCTCATCGAGCGCGCCCTGGCCGAGGCCAAATAAGCTCGTCCCTGGGTTTCAACCCGGGACCTTCGCGGCGCCCTCGGTCCCAGGGGATCGAGGGCGTTGCCCTTTTAAGTAAGAAGTATGAAGTCCAACGTTCGCCGCGCCCTCCTCGCGCTCTCCATCACCCTGGTGGCCTCCTGCGGAGGCCTCCCCGCAGCTCCCAGGAGCGTGACCCTGGAGGGGAAGAAGCCAGGGGCGGAGCTGGCGATCGAGCCTGCCCACCCGCCCGTCAAGGGCGCGCCGACCGACGAGAGCGACTCCGTGGTGCCCGTCCTGGCGACCGATCCTCAGGACGGCGAGCGCGACGCCCTGGTGACCATCGTGGAGTTCTCCGATTTCCAGTGTCCGTTCTGCAGCCGGGCGCAGCTCACCATGGACCGGCTCAGGGAGACCTACAAACCCGGCGAGCTCCGCGTCGTGTGGAAGCACGATCCGCTCCCCTTCCACAAGCTCGCTCGCCCCCTGGCCGAGGCGGGCGTCGCGGTCATGGAGCTGGGCGGCTCGTCGGCCTTCTTCCGCTATGCGCAGCTCGCCTTCGCAGGGCAGCGGGGCATGGACGAGGAGTCGGCGGTGGCCTTCGCCCGCCAGGCGGGGGTGGACGCCCGGGTGGTCGAGGAGGGCCTGAGAGACAAGCGCTGGGCGGCCCGGGTCGAGCAGGACGTGGCGCTCGCCAAGCGCCTGGGGGTGACCGGCACCCCCGCCTTCTTCATCAATGGCCGGCGGATCAGCGGAGCCCAGCCCTTTGAGCGCTTCACGGCCGCCGTGGACCTCGAGATCCTCCACGCCAGGGTGCTCCTGGCCCAGGGCACGCCTCCCTCGGCGCTCCACGCCGCCGCGGCCAAGGAGAACTACCAAGCTCCCAAGACGGACGACGAGGACGAGGCCCCGGATCCTGGGGCCTTCAAGGTGCCTGTCGACAGCAGCCCCTCTCGCGGCCCCCAGGGCGCCCTGATCACGATGGTGGTGTTTTCGGACTTCCAGTGTCCCTTCTGCAAGCGCGTCGAGCCTACCCTGGAGCAGCTACGCCGCACCTACGGCGACAGGCTCCGGATCGTGTGGAAGGACATGCCGCTCCCCTTCCACGATCGGGCGATGCCCGCCGCGATCCTGGCCAGGGAGGCCCGCGCCCAGAAGGGCGACGCCGCCTTCTGGGACATGCATGACCGGCTCTTCGCCAGCCAGGGAAGCCTCCAGGACACCGATCTGGAGCGCCTGGCCAGGGAGGCCGGCCTCGACGTGGGCCGGGCGAGGCGAGCCCTGGCCCGGAAGAGCCATCAAGGTGCAATCTACACGGACATGGATCTGGGCGACGATCTGCGGGCCAGCGGCGCTCCCCATTTCTTCGTCAACGGCCGCCGCCTCGTGGGGGCCCAGCCCTTCGAGAAGTTCAAGACCCTGATCGACGACGAGCTCACCCGGGCCAGCGCGGCCATCGCTCGAGGGATCTCTCCGGGCAAGATCTACGACGAGCTCCAGAAGGACGCCAAGGGTCCGCCCCCTCCCGAGCAGAAGCCCCTCCCCCCGAGCCCGGGTGCGCCCTTCCGTGGCGCCGCGGGCGCCAGGGTCACGATCGTGGAGTTTTCGGACTTCCAGTGTTCCTACTGCAAGCGCGTCGAGCCCACCCTGGACGAGATCCTGAAGAACTACCCTGGCCGGGTGAAGCTGGAGTGGCGAAACCTCCCGCTCCCCATGCACGCCGACGCGGAGCTGGCGGCCGAGGCGGCGCTCGAGGCCCAGAGGCAGCGAGGGAACGCGGGCTTCTTCGGGATGCACAAGCTCCTCTTCGAGGCCCAGGCCACAGGCCTGGCCCGCCCCGCCCTCGAGGACTGCGCCAGGAAGATGGGGCTCGACATGGCGAGGTTCAGGGCGGCCCTGGACGGCCGTGTCCACAGGCCCAGGGTCGCGGCGGACGTGGCCGCAGCCCAACAGGCTGGCATCGACGGGACGCCGGGCTTCGTGATCAACGGCACCTTCCTCTCGGGGGCACAGCCTTACCGGGTCTTCCGGCGCGCCGTCGACCGGGCCCTCTCCATCAAGTGAGCCAGGTCGAGGCTTCTGCGCCGGTGCGCCAGCGTGCTATCCCGGGGGCGTGAGCTCGCCCCTCGTTCGTTCTGCGTTCTCTGCCCTGCTCTTCGCCGGGCTCTCTCTGGCCCACGAGGCGCCCGCCTCGGCCATCGAGCGCCAGCACCACCTGGGGCTCTCGCCCACCCTCTCCATCCTCAAGGTGGACGCCAAGGAGACGTCCAGCCCGGGAGGAGGGCTGACTCTCCACTATGCCTACGGCCTCACCGACCAGTTCAATTTCATGTTCGAGGGCGGCTCCTCCGCCCTGTACAACGACGTCGCCCCGGGGACCGAGGGCGCACCGGCCACCATTCCCACCCGCGTCGATCATGCGGGGGTGGGTATTGGCTATGTCCTGGATATCCTTCGATGGGTCCCCTACTTCGGTGTCATGGGCACGGGCTACGTGCTGAACGGAGGCACCCTCCCCAAGGCCGCGGTGGTCGTGGGCGTCGCCCTGGCCGCCGGCCTGGACTACCAGCTAGGGCGCCATTTTGCCCTGGGGATCGCGGTGCGCCAGGGCTTTCCGGCCACCCAGCTCTCCACCTACCCGAGCTTCACCCAGGTGCTCCTCCGAGCCGAGTACGTCTGGGGTTATTGATCAGAGATGATCGGCTGAAAATCCCTCCCCGAGGCTCTTCTCGAGCGCCTCGGCCACGCAGCGACGGTGGCACTCCCGGGGCGAGAGCTCGTAGCACGTCAACGCCACGTGCTCTCCCCGGCGGACCCACCCGGCGATCCTGGACAGGACATCCCCCAGCTCGGGCAGGCTGTTCCGCTCGTACTCGGCGAAGAGGGCCTCGTAGTCCTCCCTGGACTCCAGCGTCTGGCGCTTCTCGGAGGCGATCCCCAGATCGGGCAGGTGCTCGTAGCGGATGCCCATGCGCTGGCAGGCCTTGGCCAGCGTCCCCTTGGAGAAGCCGTACTTGTGGCTTATGGGGTTCTTGCGGACGTCACAGAGCAGGGTGACCCCCGAGCGCAGGAGCTCGTTGAGGTAGCTCTCCAGGGTCCGGCCCTCGTAGCCTATCGTGGAGATCGAAGAGGTCGTGGGAAAGGGGCTGGCCTCCTCGATCCGCGAGAGCGAGGCAGGATCGCCGTGCAGGACCCGCCCGACGATCTCGCTCCTGGTGGCATAATAGGGAAAGCGCCGGTAGGTCTCCGCCGCGAGCGCGTCGCCGCGAACGCCGCGGTGGCGCCTCACGAACGCGGTCATGTGCAGATCCTGGGAGTCCCCGATCGCCGCCTCCCCTCCCCTGGTGAGCTGCCAGCGCTGCTCGTCGTCTGCCAGCGAGCCCCGCTCGATCAGCTTGTGCCTGTCGGAGTACGAGGTGAAAGAGAAGGCCCCGAACCTGTAGGGCACGAACTCGTAGGGTGCCCTGGAGTCTGGCTCCTGGCAGTAGAGAAACAGCATATTCTGGAAATCGAGCCGGCCCATGGAGCCACCGAGCGCGCCCAGGAGAGCCAGGAGCTTCCTCTGCCGTTCGAAGAGCACGGGCGCGGCCCGCCGGCTGGATCTGGCGCTCGACATGGTGGCGAGATCTTACCAGCCAGCGCGCCTCTTCATGCAACGGGCGCGCTCCGGCTCGCGCTCAGCAGATGGCGAAGTAGAGCACGTGGGGCAGCCCGCCCCTGAGGACCACCACCACGAGATCCGAGGTCATCCTCAGTTTGGCATAAGCCTCGAGGGCGCGGTCGGGCGTGGCGACGTCATGGCCATTGACGGTCTGGACGACATCGCCGCTGTCGAAGCCGAGGCGCTGGAGATAGCCGCCCGGAGGAACGGACAGGAGCCGGACGCCGATCACCGAGCCGTTCCGGCTCTCCGGGACGATCCTGGCGTGGCGCATCATGCCCGCCTGGTCCTCCAGCATGCGATCGACGAGCTCCCTGGGGAGCCATATCCTGGTGTGGTACGCGGTCCGCTCACGGATGGCGTCGCCGGGGCAGCCAGGGCGTATCTCCCAGGGAGCCCTGGGGCCATCGTTCTCGAAGGGATTTCGAGCCAGGACCGCCGAGGCCAAGCGGGGCGGCTCGGGCAAGGGAGCAGGGGTCGACGTGAAGGCAACCTCCGGCGCTCTGCAGCGAGGCAGCGCGGGGACGGAGCTCCTGAGGAGCCACACCAGGCCAGCGCCCAGACCGATCCAGAAGAAGCGCGAGAGGAGGAAGAGAGCGGCGTCCATGCCCTGCCCTGAGCGAGGCTCGTGCCAGCAAGAAATGCCTGCATTTTTGTTGAATCCCGTGAACCTTCGCCAGAGTGTCACCCGACCACGTCCGCCCCGTGCCAGCCTGTCACGAGGCCCGGGAGCAGGGACAAGGGGTCCCTTGCCTTCGAGTGCTCGCGCCGGGCCCTGACCTTGACGCGGCGCTCATTTCTCTTGAGCGATGACGCTCCGGTGCCGATCATCGAGTCCGACGAGGTCGGAGCGGTCGCGCGGATGCGCCCCGGCTGGACGTCCGTCGCCGCGTCACCGAGGAGGTCCCCCATGTCTCAAGTTCTCCGTCCCCCGTCGGTCGGCCCGATCGTGGGGCACACGACCGCGACCAGCGCGCGCCTCTGGATGCGCGGCGCCGACAACATGCACGACGCGCGCAGCGTGGGCGTGGCGGTGCGCTTCGAGGGCGGGAGGCCCGTCCGCGAGACCGCGACGTACTTCCGCCTCCACCGCGAGTACGACCGCACCGGCACCGTGGACTTCGACGACCTCACGCCTGCCACCCTGTACACCGTGCGGATGGGCTCCCTCCTCATGGACAGCGTCGACCCCGACCTCCTGGCCTCGGATGACGAGGTGACGAGGCGCCTCCCGGCGGCCTCGGTCTGGGCCGAGGATCTCGCGAGGCTGGAGCCGGAGCTCGCCGAGGCGAGGTTCACGACCTTCCCGGCGGCGGGAGGCGCGCTGTCGTTCATGTTCGGATCCTGTCGCTACCCGGGCCTGCTCCTCTGGAAGAAGCGGGCCGACGAGATCTTCCACGCGATGAAGGGCCACCTCGATGACCCCGGGGGGCGAGCTCCGCCGGGGTTCGTGCTGATGGTCGGCGACCAGATCTACGCCGACAAGCTCCACCGGCTCATTCCGCTCGAGCGCGCCGACACCCCGCGCGAGTTCCATGACCGTTACATCGAGGCCTTCTCCTCGCCCTACATCCGGCGGTTGATGCGCTCGATCCCCACGTACATGATCCTCGACGACCACGAGATCGAGGACAACTGGAAGCAGAACCGGATCAACGAGGACGCCAAGCGGTCGCTGTTCCAGCTCGCGATCCACGCCTACCTCGGCTACCAGTGGGTGCACGGGCCGCGGAACAACGGCCTCGAAATGGCGCGGGGAGACGGCCTCGACGCACCCGGCGGCGCGGACCTGTCGAGCCGCGTCAAGCGGCTCTACTACACGTTCGAGTACGGGAACCTCCCCTTCTTCGTCCTGGACACGCGCTCACAACGGGTCCAGTTCGACGATGCGGCGCGCGTGAACACGAACCACATCCTTGGCTACCCCGCAAAGTCGAGCGACTCCGAGTTCAGGGGTCAGGTCGACGTCTTCTGTGACTGGCTGGCGCGGATGCAGAAGGAGCGCGGCGACCTCCCGAAGTTCGTGGTCTCCGCGAGCGTCTTCGTGCCCAACGGCGTCCAGGAGATCGGCGGCGACGCGCACCGGAGCGACTCCTGGGCGGCGTTTCCGACCACGCGGCGGCGTATCCTCAAGACCATCCTGGAGAGCGGCGTGCAGAACGTCGTCTTCCTTTGCGGCGACGTCCACTGCTCCATCGTAGCGGAGATGACCTTCACGAGCCGGGAGAAGGGGCTCCTGCCGCTCAGGGCCTTCTGCATCACCTCCTCCGCCTTCTACTGGCCCTTCCCCTTCGCCGACGGCAGTCCGCTCAGCTTCGTGCACGATTCGATGGTCGAGGGGGACGGCTTCGACGTCGACGGCGCGGTCACGATGCACTACCGGGCCAGCCACTTCGAGCAGGACGACAACTTCACGCTCGTCACCCACGACGCGGCGAAGAACGAGCTCCACGTCGAGGTCTTCTCGCGTAAGCACGAGCAGCTCCAGGACGCCTCCCTCAAGCTCGGGTGAGGTGGACCACGCGGTTCGTCAGAGCCCCGACTTCCCCAGCGCCAGGAGGGCCAGGAGCGTCATGCCGTCCACGATCTCGCCCGAGTCGGCCATCGCCCGCGCCTCGTCCAGGGAGAAGGTCTGCCGCACGATGTCCTCGGTCTCGTCGGCAGGGAGGCCCTCGGAGGATCCCTCGCCGAGGACCCTGGCGGCGAAGAGGTGGGCCGTCTCCTCGACGACGCTCTTGCTGGTGTCGAAGGACAGGAGATGCCGCAGGTCGGTCGCCAGGACCCCCGCCTCCTCGCGGAGCTCACGCCGGGCCGCTTCCTCGAGGCTCTCGCCGGGATCGACGCTGCCCGTCGGCATCTCCCACGTGAAGCGCCTGGCGACATACCGGAACTGACGCACCAGCATCACGTGGGTGTCGTCGACGAGAGGCAAGACGCCCACGCAAGGCGACGCTCGGACGATGCCGTAGAGCGTGACGTGGCCCGAGGGGAGCGTGACCACGCTCTCGCTGACGTCGATCCAGCGGTTGGCGTAGACCTGGCGCAGGCTCCTCGTCTTCCAGAGCTCGTCGCGGGGGACCGCCAGGGCCGCCGAGACGCGGGGGCCAAGGAGGCGCGCGGTCTCCCGCGGATAGCCGGGGGTGAAGGGCGAGAGGATCCCCAGCTGCCGCACCAGCCGATCCAGATCCGCCGGCCGATCGATATCGTACCAGCTCTGGAGGAGATGCACCCGGAAGGCCGACGCGTCGGCGGCGGCGAGGCTCACCCGGAGGACCGCGGAGGTGCTCCAGGGAATACCGCGGAACAGCGCGGGTCGCGGCTCGCGAAGGCCGACCAGGTAATAGCCCCCGTCCGACGCGGGCCCGAAGACCACGTCGACGGCGGGGCTCGCCAGGGCCGAAATGGCCTCCTCCAGGAACGACGTGGGGAGCGTCGGGGTGTCGCTGTCCACGATGAGGACGGCCCTCGCGCCAGCGGCGAAGAGATCGGCCGCAACCCCCTCCAGCCTGGCTCCCAGGTCAGCCCCGCGCTGCGCGATGACGCTGGCCCCCGGAGGCCTCCATGGCTCCATGCTGTCGACGCCGTCGGGTGGAGCGACGGCGATGACCACGTGAACGTCCTTCAGGCTCGCGCTCTGAGCGAGCTTGTCGATGAGGAACGCCTCGTAGAGATCCCTGCGCTCGCCCTCGCCCAGACGCTCGGCCAGGCGCGTCTTGGCGGCGCCCGTCCCCGGACGCCTCGCCATCACGCAAACCACGGCCCGCAGGCCGCCCAGATCCATGGCTTCCACGAGAATGACCTCCTTCTCCGCGATCTCCCCCCGCGCCTGGTGAACCTCCGCGACGCTAGAAGCGCCCCTCGCAGGCCAGCCCCAGCCCGAGAGGCCCGCAGGACAGCGAGGCCGCCTTGGGTCTGGGGCGAGCGCCGGGCGCCGTCACGACGAGCACCGCTCCGGTCGTCAAGAGGACGCCCGCGCCCACCAGGGAGACGATGCCCAGGGTGCGCCAGGTGTTGGCGCCGTCCAGGATACTCGCGCATTCGGCGGGCTGGTTGGGCTGGCTCACCCCGGGGCAGTCCTTCCTGTCATTGTAGCGGCCGACCTGGATCTCCCTCACCAGAAGGGACACCCCCCCGAAGGCCCCCGCAGCGGCTCCTCCTGCCACCAGCCCCCAGCCCAGGCTTCGCTGCACGCCGCTCGTGGGCTCGAGCGCGGGGCCCGTGTCCCGGCCCCTGCCCGGCCCGACGGGATCGTCCTTGGGGAGCGGCACGAGGGTGAAGGTCTCCCGTGAGGACTGACCCGCCACGATCTCGGTGACGCGCGAGATGGGGTGGTAGCCCGCGGCGCGAACCTCGACCGCCCGACGCCCCGCCTCGGCGCGAAGAGGGACCTCGAAGGGCAGGACGCCCGCCAGGATCCCGTCGATCCTGACCTCGGCGCCGGGCACGTCGGCGCGGACCTCCAGGTTGCCCAGCCGCTTCTGGATGACAGCCAGGGCCCCCTCGAGCGCCGCGCGGTTACGGGAGATCCAGGGATCTTCCCGGGCCCTGAGCGCCGCGAGCAGGTGAGCCTCCGCGGGCACCCAGAGGCCTATCGCCTGCTCGGCCAGGGCGACCTGAGCCCCCGTCCTCGGGGTGTGAGCCCTGGCGTCGGCCCGGCGAAAGACCTCGAGCGCCTGATCGTCCTTGCCCTGCTCTCTGAGCGCGATGCCCTGGGAGAGCAAGGACTCGACGTCCGTGTCCTCGGCGAAAGCGGCCGGGGACAGCGCCACGAGCCCGAGGAAGAAGAGGGCCAGGAGTCCGGGAGATACGGATTTCACGAGGGCGGAGGATACCCCACCACGCCGCCCGAGTGGGCGTAAGCGCTCAGCGCAGGATGGGCGCGCCGTTGGGTGGCACGGTCGTGGCCGAGGCGGCCGGAGCAGATCCGGACTGTGACGTGGAGCCCGATCCGAGATCCCTCGAGGGAGGCTCGGGCCTCTTGGCCGAGGCCGGAGGTAGAGGCGGAGACGGAGACGGAGACAGAGACAGAGACGGAGACGGAGGCTTGCGAACCGAGGAGAGGCCCACCGCGACAGGCGAGCGAGGAGGATCCGCGGAGGCAGGCACCAAGGGGAGATCGCCCACCTGCACGATGGGCTGAGGAGCCGAGGAGGGCGCGGGCGTCCCGGTGGCCCCCGCGTGGAGGTTGGCGGCGGAAGAGACCCCGACCGGAGGAGAAGGGCGGAAGACAAAGAACCCCGCGCCCGCCAGGATCGCGACGCCCAGCCCCGCGGCCAGCCCCCCCACGAGGGTGCGCTTCCTGCGGGCCCCCGCGGAGCCCGCGCGGGTCTCGCCCCACGTCGACTGTGTGTTGGACTTGTCGAAATCCGCGGATCTGGCCGCGTTTCCCGAGGAATCCCCGGAGCCAAGAGCGGATGGAGGAGAGGACATGAGCCGGGAGCGAGCATCCGAGAGCTCGTTCGGGCCCGAGGCCTCCGCGGTGTCCGAGAAGGAGCGCCACGAGCGCAGCTGCTGCGCCCCCTGCGAGGCGCTCCGCGAGTACGGGTCCAGGGCGTCGGCGAGGGCCGCGACGGTCCCGAACCGCCCCGCCGGCTCCTTGGAGAGGCAGCGGTGGACGATCTCGGCCAGGCCAGGAGGGAGGTCGTCGCGGAGCTGGCCGATCGGGAGCTCGGCTTCGATGACCACCTTGAGACATAGCTCGGTGACCGACTCGCCGTCGAAGGGGACACGACCGGCGAGGAGCTCGTAGAGGATGACCCCAAGGGCCCAGATGTCGCTCCGGGCGTCCACGCTGCGCGCCGACCGCATCTGCTCCGGCGACATGTAGAGCGGAGAGCCCAGGACCGACGCCGAGTCGGTGAGGTTCATCTGCCCGACGGCCGCGGCGCCCGTGACCTTGGAGATGCCGAAATCCAGGATCTTCACCAGGGGCGCGCCGTTCATGCGCCTCATGACGAAGAGGTTCTGTGGCTTGAGATCGCGGTGGACGATGCCGGCCGTGTGGGCCTCGACAAGACCCTCGCACGCCTGGAGCACGTACTCGACGGCGTCCGGGACGGGGAACTTGCCCACCCGCTTGCGGATCTGCGCCAGGTCCGAGCCGTCGAGCAGCTCCATGACGATGTAGGGAGCGCCGCTCGGAAGGCGCCCCACGTCGTAGACCCGGGTGATGTGTTCGTTGGTGAGCTTGGCCGTGGAGCGAGCCTCGCGGAAGAAGCGCTCGACCGACTCCTTGCCCGGGAGCACGTGAGGCAGCACGAACTTCAGCGCGACCCGCTGATCGAGGTCGGTGTGCGTGGCTGCGACCACCACGCCCATCCCGCCCGCGCCCAGCACCTTGTCGACGCGGTATTTGCCGGCGATGAGCTCGCCTTCTACCACGGGGGAGCGCTGGTTCTCTGCGTCCGAAAGCACGGGCCTTAGACTAGCAGAGTCGGTCTCGATTCACCGCGTTATGGACGTTCCCTTCGGGCAGGCGTCACGGGCCGATGCCTCCGAACCCGAAGGCCTGCTCGAAGGCCACGTAGATGTTGACTGGGTCGACCTGCTTGCCCTGGCCCGCGAAGGGGCCTCGATCGATGGGGAAGCCCACGTCGCCCCTGAAGACCGCACGATTGAGCTGGGGCAACAGCACGCGCAGGCCTCCTCCCAGGGACTGCTTGGCCCTCAGCTTGTCGAAGCCGCTCACGGCGTCGCCCATGTCGTAGAAGAGAGTGACCCCCACCTGGCACGAGAGGATCTCCACGGGGCGAGAGCGGAACTCCAGGTTGGCCACCACGAAATCCTTGCCCGCGAAGGCGTTGCTCGGATAGCCGCGGAGCCTCCCGGAGCCCCCCAGGAAGGACTGGCGGTTCAGGTAGTTCTCGTACCGGCTCAGGACCGCCGTGTTGAAGACCAGCCGCCCTATCCCGAGGCGTGGGGTGACCACGTTCAGGTTGCCCTCGAGCGAGGCGTCCGTGAGTGTGCCCGCCGCGCTCCCCCCGCCCAGCTGGAGCTCGGTCTTGGACTCCGCCGAGGCCCGCACCAGCCCGTCCAGGAGGGCCCAGGTGTACTGCATCCCCACGTAAGCCCCCAGCAGATCGCGCGTGGCGCCGAGGGCCCTCGGGTTGGGGTAGACCTGCACGTAGATGTCGTGGCCCAGGCGGTAATCTTCCTGGAGCCCCAGGGTCTGGAAATCGGTGACGCCCATGAAGTTGGTCGTGTACGAGCGCCACTGGACGAAGGGGCCGGAGCGGGTCTCGCCGATGGGCAGGTTACGGCGCTGGAAATCCGCCACCGCCGCGGGATCCACACCCGGCAGGTCGAACATCCGGTTGACCAGGGTGCTCACGCCGTAGCCCGCCGAGAGGTCGTTCTTGTAGGCCCACCCGAAGCTGCGCGTCGCGCTCGCGGACGCGCTCCCGCTGTGCGTCTTGTACTCGAAGGGGATCTTGGTCTGCGGATCGATGTAGAGCCTCGCGTTGCTGTAGCGGCGGGCGACGGACTGCGACGCGGCGGCCTGCGCGCCCCAGGCCCACTCGGTGCGCGTGGAGTAGAGCGGCCGGGCGACCGCGGCCCTCCAGCTGTAGCCCTCGGGCTCGGAGCGCTGCCGGTTCATCACGATCCCGGCCTCGGCGCTGGCCCCTACCCAGGAGAGCCCGAAGCGGGGCACGCGGTAGCCGGCGCCCAGGGTGTAGCTCTCGGGCTGGAGCGTGAACTGGGTGCGCAGCACGTGATGGAGCCCGAAGAGGTTGGTCTCCTGGGGCGCGAGGAGAAAGTTCTCCAGTCCCCCCGAGGTCAGGGCCAGATCCCAGCTGAGGCGCAGGCTCCAGACGTCCTTGGTGATGATCACCATCCTCACGCGATCCGGGTCTTTTCCCGTGGCCGCGAGCACGACCACCAGCGAGAGCTGCTGGAGCTGCCTGAGGTTGCGGGCGGTCTCGTCCGCGAGCACGCGGAGGTAGCGATCCCCGGGCTTCATGAGCGCCTCCCGGCGGATGACGAAGTCCCTCGAGGTGGCGTGGAACATGTTGAGGAGCTCGGGCGCGGGATCGCGCTGCTCGATGACCTCGAGCCTCACCACCTCCACCGACTCGATGATCTTGCCCTCGGCCCCGGGATCGAGCCTGATGTCGAGGGCCCTCAGGGTCTTGTCGATGGTCGCCTGCTCGTAGGGCGAGTAACCGGCACGCCTGGAGCTGGGCATGGTGGGCTGGGCCGAGGCTGCCGAGGCGAGGAGGAGCGCGGCGGCGAACGCTGCGGGGCACGGACGACGCCTTTGGAGCACCGAGCCAGTCTATGGGAAGTGGGCGCGGTGCGTAGCGCTCGTCCTTCCCCGCCGGACGGAAGAGGACGCGGAAAAGGCGCAAAAGCGCCGCCTCGACGTTGAGGGGAAAGGCGCCGTAGATTACCCTGGACCGATGAAGTTCCGCCCGCTGGCCCTGGCTGCGATGCTCTTCGTCGCGCTCGAGGCCATCACATCCTGCGCCACCTCGCCCCTGGTCGTCGAGGAGGACGACTCGGGGGCAACCCCCAGCGACGGCGGGGGCAAGAGCGAGACGGGCGCTCCTCCCAGGGACTCGAGCTCCCCCTCGAACGACAGCGCCCCGGGCAGGGACAGCGCCCAGCCTCCCGCGGACAGCGCCACGACCCCCGACACCTCCACGCTCATCGACAGCTCCAGGCCCGACACGGCCACCGCCCCCGACACGGCCCCCCCGACCGTGCCCATGTGCGACACGTCGAACCCGCTCATCACCCTCAGGATCACGGCAGCCATCGCCTCGGGCAGGTTCGACCCCTGCGACAGCTCCTGCCGGGGCTGCTGCTTCCTCTTCACCCCGATCCTCCCCATGTGCGTTCCCTGAGCGCCCCTGTGATTTTCCCTCGCCCGTCCTCAGCGTCGACCCTTGGCCAGGACCCGACGGGGGAGACGGCTGCCTCTCGCCTCCCCCCCCCGGAGATTTCATATTTGCGAGGAGGTTCCCTCCTCGCTCTCCTCCTTGTGATTGAACCCTCGCCTGTCTTTAGCGAAGCGTTGCCTCGTGGCCTGCTCCTGTGAATCGAACCACGTCCCCGCTCGGCGAAGGGCTCAAACTTAGGCAAGGATAGCCTCTGCTGGTGGGTCGCGCCGTCAGCGCACCCGGAGGGTCGCCTGGACGCCGAAGTGGTCGCTCGGGAAGACGCCCTCGTGGGGCTGGTCGAAGCAGCGCTTCGCCGAGAGCACATCGCCGTGGCGCGAAGGATCGTCGTGCCCCCGGACGAAGATGTAGTCGATGCGCCGCTCGGGCTCCCTGAGCGGCTCGGCGAAGGGGTTCTTCTTCGAGAAGGTCACGCCGGGCGTCCCATCCCCACCCACGATCCAGGCGTCCGCGTAGAACACGGAGCGCCCGCCAAGGCTGGTGAGGCCCCGGAGGAAGCGGATCTCGTCCGAGTCGGGCTCGGCGTTGAAGTCCCCGGTGAGCACGGGGCTCATCGCGTCGCGCGAGGGGCAGCGGGCCTCGATGGCGTCGGCCACGGCCCGCACCTGGAGCTGCCGGACGTGGCCCTCGTCCAGGCGCCAGTTGAGGTGGGTCACGAAGAAGGGGAGCTCGCCGTGGGGGGTCTTTATCCTGGCGTAGACCAGGACCCGGCGCTCGGTGGTGCGCCCGTCGGGGAGCGGGATCACCTCCTCGTGGAGGATGGGGAAGCGAGAGAGCACCCCGTTTCCGACCAGGACGTCGTCGTACCGGTTGCAGGCGCCGAAGGCGACGTAGTAGCGCCCCTCGGCGATCAGCTCGCCCTGCTCGAACCCTGGTGCCCTGACGATCTCCTGAACTCCGACGATGTCCGGAGCCAGGGCGCGCAGGCCGTGGCGGAGCGCCGCGAGGCGCGGTTCCCACGGGCCGAAGCGGTTCCAGAGGTTCAGGCTGACGACGTCGATGGTTTCCATGGTGGACCTCGGGGAGGGCGGCCACCGATGCTACGATGACGAGGACACATGCGCGCGCGTCTCTTCGATCGACGTGGACCACGGACGTCCTGGCTCGCGCTCCTGGCACTGGCGGGCGTGGCGGGCATCTTCTCGGTCTTCCGTGTCGTCGTGACCGACGAGGCGCCGGGGCAGGAGATCCTGGCGTGCTTCGCGCTCCTCACGCTCGGTCTCCTGACCCCCGCTCGCTTCGCTCCGCGCCAGGTGACCCTCGAGATCAGGCCAGGCGAGGTGCAGGTCAAGGGGAGCCCCTTGCTGGCTCAGACCGTCCTGGCCAGGGACGTGATCGGCGCGTCCACGGCCCGCCACGGCGAGGGCTTCGTCGTTTCCGTCCAGACGACCCGGCGAGACCCGCATCCCCTCTCCTTCCTCGTGGAGACCGCCGAGGACGCCTCGAGGCTGCGCACGGCGCTGGGCATCGGTCACGACGGCACCGGCGAGATCGCCTGGCGCACCGAGGAGCCGAGCGGGGTGAGGACCGGCAACGTGCTCGCCTGGATCGCCTTCGCCGTCTTCTCCATGTTCCTGGTCCTGCCGGGCCCGAGCCAAGACACCTCCAACTTCCTCGTCATCAGCGGGCTGATGTACGGCACCCTGCCGCTGCTCTTCGCCCTGATGCGCCTGAAGAAGACGCCCACCAACCGGGTGATCCTCCGCCCGGAGGCGCTCTACCTGCCCACCCTCTCAGGCCCGGTGTGCATCGGCTACTGGGATCTCGCCAGCGTATCGCGCCACGCCAAGATGCTCTTCTTCACGCTCAAGAGCGGGGCCACTTTTTCGGTGGAGGCCAAGCTCTTTCCTCCGGAGGAGCTGGACGTCCTGATCGCCCAGCTGGAGAACGCCCGGCGGCGCGCCGCCGGAGAGGTGATCGCTCGCCAGGAGGTCGGGCATCGGCTGGCCATGCTCGAGCGAGGGAGCGCCCCTGTACCCTCGTGGCTGGCCAGGCTCGACGGCCTCGCGGCCGGGCTCGCGGGCGGCGGCTACCGCAGCTCGCACCTCGATCGAGAGGCCCTGTGGATCGCCATGGAAGATCCGGACACCCCGTCCGAGCTTCGCCTGGCCACCGCCCGCATCCTGGGGCGGATCGAGCCCCGGCAGCGGGTCCGGATCGCCGAGCTGGCCGAGGCCTCGAGATCGCCCGCGATCGCCAGGGGCATAAGAGTGGCGTGCGAGGTCGACGACGTGGACAGGGTGGCCGACGTGGTGACCGACGTGTGGGACGAGTTCGACGCCTTCGAGGGGAGCGCGGCCAGGCCGGCGCGAGCGACCCGCTGAGGGATCAAGGGTGAGGTTGCCTGGACCCTAACCGACCAGCGCGGCCAGGCCCTGGGCGAGGTGGATCGCCGCGGCCATGGACGCCCGCTCGTGATGGGCGCGCCAGGAGGAGCGACCGAGCTGTCCCACGAGGTTGGCCACTCCAAGGACGGCCGCGAAGGGCACCCCGGCGAGCGCCGCCGCGCGAGCGACCGCGTAGGCCTCGAGGTGCTCCAGCGAAGCCTGGACGAAGCCCTCGAGATCACAGGCCAGGGCGTCGCTCGTGGTGATCGAGAGGGTCGTCGCCACGTCCACGAGCGGCGCTCCTCGAGCGAGCGCGGCGGACAGATCGGGGTCCGCGCAGATGGCCGCGGACATCGCGTCAGGCAGCGCGGCCTCGCCCCGGGCGGAGGAGGCATCCGCCAGGAAGGTGCGTCGCAGAACGGCCACGTCGCCGATCGAGAGCCCGGAGCCGGGGAACGCTCCGGCGGTCCCCAGGAAGATCACCGAGCGTGGAGAGAGCAGGGCCAGCTCCGAGGCGGTCCCCAGCGCCGCGTCGACCAGGCCCACCCCGCAGATCCGGACCAGGACGCCGGCCGGGAGGAGGCCCGGGAGCGGGGCGATCTCCGGGGGGAACGCGCCCAGGACGAGGATCGGAGACACGGCCCGATCTCAGTAGAGAATACGTGTCTTTATGCTGGTCTTCAGGGCGGCGATGTCCTTGTTGACCTCATGGGCGATCTTGTCGTCCAGATCCATGACGAGGTAGCCGATGTCCGCGTCGGTCGCGAGGACCTGGGCCCGGATGTTGGCGTTGTGATCCGAGACGATCTTGTTGATGTCGCGGAGCACGCCGGGGACGTTCTGGTGCACGTTGAGGACCCGGTGGCCGTCGCGGAGCGACGCCACCTCGACGCGAGGAAAGTTCACGGCCCCCACGGTGGATCCCGCGCGCACGAAGCGGGTGAGCGCGACCCCGACCTCCCGACCGATGGCCTCCTGAGCCTCCTCGGTCGAGCCCCCGACGTGGGGCGTGAGGATGACATTGGGGAGCCCCCTGAGCTCGCTCTGAAAATCGTCGGTGCTGGACTCTGGCTCGTGGGGATACACGTCGACCGAGGCCCCACCCAGGTGCCCCCTCCGGACGGCGTCGGCGAGCGCAGGGATGTCCACCACGGTCCCCCTGCTCAGGTTCATAAGGAAACTGCCCTTCTTCATGAGGGCGAGCTGCTCCCGGCCTATCAGGTGCCTGGTCTGAGGGGTCTCGGGGACATGGAGCGTCACGTAGTCGGCTATCCGGAGGAGCTCGGTCAGGGTCTCGATGGACTTGTTGTTGCCCATCGGCAAGGTCGAGCGGATATCGTGGCTGATGACCCTCATCCCCAGAGCCTCGGCCAGGACTCCGACCTGGGAGCCGATATGCCCATAGCCAACGATGCCAAGGGTCTTGCCCCTGACCTCGTAGCAGTTGGTGGAGACCTTTCGCCATTTGCCCTCGTGGACCTCCCTCGAGCGATCGACGAGCTGCCTGGCGAGCGCGATGATCTCGGCGATGACCAGCTCGGCGACGCTCCTGGTGTTGCTGAAGGGCGCGTTGAAGACCGGGACGCCGGCGTGGGTCGCCGCCGAGAGCGCCACCTGGTTGGTGCCGATGCAGAAGGCCCCTATGGAGATGAGGCTGGGCGCGCTGGCGAGCACGCGAGGCGTGACCAGGGTCTTGGAGCGGATCCCGAGGAGATGCACCCCCGCGAGCTGCTCGATCAGCTCGTCTTCCTTGAGGGCCCTGGGCAAGCTCTCCACGATGAGGTTCTCGCCGTGAAACACGTCGTGGGCGCTCGGGTGGATGTTCTCGAGCAAGAGGACCTTGATATCTTCACGGGGCAGCGCGGGCGAGCTCGTCATGGCGAGGCGGAGCCTAGTGCCTCGCCTCCATCCAGGGGAAGGGTTTCGCGAGCCCGGGCCCCCGCGGCCGCCATCGCCTTCCTTCTCCGTCGCGATCGTGGATACGATCGCGGTCATGAACGCCCCAGCGCCGACGGGCGGAGAGCCTGCGTCGGGCGACGCCGAGGTCCCGCCGTTTGAATTCCCCTTCGGGGCGAGCCTCCCCGTGAGGGACGAGCTCGCGGGGATCGCGTTCGGCGGCGGGGTCATGAAGGGGAGCTTCCACGCGGGGGTGCTGCACGCCCTGGTGATGACGGGCTACCTCCCCAGGACCGTGGCCGGGAGCAGCGTGGGGAGCCTGGCCGCGACGGTCCTCGCCGCGGCCGCGGAGGCCGACGCTCAGCCCGAGCGAGCGAGGCTCGTCAGGGGGTTCGTCGACGTGTGGCTGAAGGGCGATCCTGGCGGAAAGCTCCACGACGCGCTGCTTGGGCAGGGCAGCCCGGTCCGCGAGGTGATCGATACGTCGCTGGGCCTCTTCAGGAGCGTCGAGGAGGTGGGCACCCTCGTCGGCGACCTGGTGGCCAGGCGCAGGTGGCGCCTGATGGGCTGGGCCCTTCGTGGGCTGGGGCGTCTGGGGTTCCGGCGGACGCTCTCGCTGGGCCTCGCCGCCTTTCGAAGAGCCCGGAGCTCCTTCGGCCGCTGGCGCGAGGCTCACCGCGAGGATCCAAACTGGATGCGCTCCTTCCTCGATGCGCCGCTGGATGCGCTGCTGCCCGATCGCTGGTTCGACGTGCTCCAGGCGGGGCTCGACAGCTTCGGCATGTCGAGCTCGCTCACCGGAAAGACGCTTGACCATAGCCCCTTCGCGAGGTTCTTCGAGGGCGAGATCCCTGGCTTCCGGGAGCGCTCGATGGGGGATTTTACGCGCTCGAGGCTCGTGCTGGAGGTGGCCAACATCAGCGCGTTCACCCCGCTGAACACGCCCAGGCTGCTCGATCTGATGGGCGACGTGAAGCTCTGGCCGGCGATCAAGGCGGCGTGCGCGATGACCCCGCTGTTTCCCACAGTCCGGGCAAAGGAGATTTACGGGGATGCGATCGAGGGCTCCCGCGAGCTCCCCGAGGACCACATCGTCGACGCCTCGATCGTCCAGCGCGCTCCCCTCTCGCCCGTCGTCGCGGCGTGGAAGCAGAGGTTCAAGGGCACCTCGCCGTCCAAGATCCCCTCGCTCCGGCTCTTCGCGGTCTACCTGGGGCCGAAGGGAGCGACCGCGGCGCAGCGCGCCCCTCTCGACGCTCCTCCGAGGCTTGCCGAGGCGGCGCTCCGCGCGCTGCGCCTGTGGGGACAGGAGGATCTCCAGTTCAACGAGCGAGTGATCGCCCTCTTGACGCAGATGGTGCGCGCCATCCGCCGCGCGCCGGAGCTCGAAGAGAGCGGCCGCGAGGAGATCCTAAAGGATCCGTCCGGGCTCCCCTTCGTGCCCGTGGACTGCACCGCGATCGCGCCCGACGACCTCTTGCCCATGGAGAGCATCTCGGCCACGACCCCGGACCAGCACCGCGAGGCCATCGCGTCCGGGTGCAAGGCGACGCTCCAGGCGCTCCACGGCAGGACCATCGACGAGCTGCGCGGCGGGGGGAGCGAGGTCGCGTGCGGGCGCCTGCGGGACAGGCTCACGGAGAAGACCGGGGCCAGCAAGGCCGACGGGTATTTCACGCCTTACTCCGAGGTGTGTCGTGGCTGCGACGGGGCGCTCCGGCTCGTGGCGCTCCAGGAGCGGGGGCGGCACCTGGGGTTCGAACACGTCGAGCCGTTCAGGCCGTTCGCGAGGACCGCCCCCCCCGGCGAGAAAGAGAAGCGTCGCCTGAGCATCGTGGTCCCTGCCGGGGGGATCTTTCGAGGGGTGTTCCAGATAGGCGCGATCGCCGCGCTCCGTGACTACGGGATAGAGCCCCACCTGTTCGCGGGCGCCTCGGTCGGCACGCTGTTCTCGTATTTCCTTCAGGCCTCGATATCCAGGCCCGAGGTGCTCCTCGAGAGCGTGAAGCTCATGCAAACCGTCCCCGACTGGGTCGACAGCATCCCCGGAGGAGCCCGCCGCTTCGAGACCGTCCGCGACGGCCTCGTTCGATGGTGGGAGAGCCAAAGGAGCGCGGCCCTCCGGGGGCTCGCGCCGAGGCAGGTCATCACCGCGCTGACGACCGGCGACGACTGGAACATCGTGAGCGACGCGCTCGGCCTCGGCGCGATGGATCGAGGGGCGGTCCGCTTGGGCCTGCAGGCGCTCCTTCACGGCAGGCTCACGGAGGCCGTCGGCCTCGTCGACGACCTGCTGGAGATCTGGGGCCTCGTCCCGAAGACCGAGCCCGGGGCTGTGATCCCTCCCACGACGCTCCCCGAGCTCATCGGCCTTGACGGCGTCGCCGAGAAGACCAACGCCATCGTGTTCGGGCTGCCGCCCGATCAGCCGACGACCAGGACCATGGAGGATCACTCCGAGAAGACCGGAGTTCGATTTATCTTCACCGTCACCGACCACGACCGCGGCGCGCTGATGCACATGGGGGCCGGGCCGCACGCCGTCGGAGGCTCGCCCCACCTGCACTGGCCCCACGCGCTCCAGGCGCCGCTCGCGGCGTCCTCCTTCCCGCTGGCCTTCCGGCTACGCACACAGCGCGAGCTGTTCGGCGTCGCGCCGAGCGATCCCTCGAAGCACGGGGCCCTCTTCGCCGACGGCGGGACGCTAAACAATTTCCCGAGCGACTCGGCCTTCGCCTACCTCCGAGCCCTCGCATCGAGCGACGCTGCGTTCGAGTGGCTCGCGGAGAGGAAGCACTGGGTGGTGCTCCTGAGCCTCACCGAGCCGTCCAGGCCACCCCTCGGCGATCCCCAGGAGAGCGGGCTCGTCTCGATCGCGCGGCGCGCCAGCATCCGCGCGGAGGACGAGAAGGTTCATCGAACCCTGACCACCCAGAAATACATCAACATGCTGGCCGTGCGCGCCAACGAGGTCATCCTCGCCGATCGAGCCGAGCTCCGCGGCAGCACCGTTCGGCTGGACGGGTACAAGCCGGCCATTCGCGCCAATTTCCTCTATGTCGCGCCCGCCCAGCCCACCTACCCCACCCCCTTCTCGTTCAAGCCCGAGCTCGGCTTCACGGTCGACAAGCAGAACGCCGCGATCGCCGCGGGGTGCCGCCGCACTCGCATGGCGCTCGAATGGGAGAAGGAGCACGAGGCGGGCGTGACGCTCGACGCGTTCGAGAGCCGGGTGCGCAGGGAGATCGAGAGGGCCGTGAACGGGAGAGGTGGGAGGGGTGGGAGGGGTGGGAGGGGAGAGAGAGGCTCGACGAGGCGCTGTATCCTCGGCTCGCGGACCCCCGACGGTGAGCCAAGGGCCTGCCCGTTCATGGCGGCTCCGGGAGAGGCCCACATGGGCGCCATCTACGACGCGTGCCGCAAGACCGCCCTCGCCGACGAGCGGATGCGCGACCTCGTGACCCGCTATGCCACGCCCGACGACTGAGCCCATCGGCGGGCTCTGATCATGTTTTTTTCGAAGTCCAGGACAGATCCTTCCTTGCCTGTCTCCGTACTGGGTTCCTTATGCGCCCACTCCTCATCCTGGCCACCACGCTGACCCTCTCGGTCCTGACCGCCCCCTCCCTCGCCTGCCCCCCTCACCAGGGCGGGCGGCCCGTCGTGCTCGCCCCCCGCGAGGACACCTTGTTCGAACGAGCCGCGCAGCTCGAAGCTCAGGCCTCCTCCGAAGAGCGGCAAGCCCGGACGCTCACCGAAGAGGCGAGGCACCTGGCCACCCGCGCGCAACTCCTGCGAGAGCGGGCCGCTCGTCTCCTCGGCGAGGACAGGCTGCAGCTCCATGCCGCCGCGTTTCGCCTGGAGCGCGACGCCGCGGAGAACCGAGCGGACGCCGAGGAGTTTCGCCTCTCGGCGACCCGGCTCCGGGACGAGGCCCGGAGGCTGCGCAGGATCGCCCAGCAAGGTGGCGGCTGGCGGCGTCCTGTGGTGGAGCGCCGCGCCGCCCTCACCCTGTGATTTTCGATGCGATCGTCGACCCGGGAGGGAATTTCGGACAAGCGCCGACGTAAACGCTCTCGAACCATGAAGCGCCTCGCTCCCTTCGCTGCCTCGCTCACGTCGCTCGCCTCGCTCGCGCTGATGCCCGCGGTCGCCGACGCGATGGAAGCGCCTGCTCGCTCCGACCTCTCCCTGAGCGCCATCTTCGCGAAGCTCACCCCCGTGCAGGGCGCGGTCGTCACCGGGCTCCTGGTCTTCGCCGCAGGGGTCGTGGTGGCGGTGATCGTGAACCAGATCCGTGACCGCCTCGCTCCTGCCGTCAGCAAGGCCCCGACCACCAAGGCGTCTCCCGACACGCTCCTCCAGCCCCGCGCCGTCCCTCCCTTGTACTCGTTTGCCCCCGCCGCGCTGCCCAGCCGCCAGCCCCTGACCGACGCCCCTTGGAAGTCCCCGACGGGGGACATGGCGGTCCCCGAGGCCCCGGGGAGATTCTCGAGGGGGGACAGGCAGCCACTCGCGCTCCCGGCCGCGCTCCCGGCCATCCCCGAAGCACCCCCTTCCGAGGGGGCCGACGCGACCCGCCCGCTACGGATCCCTGGCTCCTCGGCCAACCTCCGGTCGCTCAACCCCCAGGCAGCGGCGATCCTCGCCGCGGGCGATCTGGTGACCGAAGGAGGCGACGCCGACGCCACCACCGAGTTCGTGCGTGGCCGCAACCTTCGCGCCGCCGAGGCTCCCAGACGGATGATGCGTACCCTGCGTTTTCCTCCGAAGAGCCCCACCTCGAGCGGCGTCCTCCAGAAGACCGACGTGAGCGAGCTCGACTTCGAGGATCTCGCCACCGAGGTCGACATCCCCCGCTTCGAGATGGAGACCCCCGGCTCCAGCACGACCCGCCTCTCCAGGGCAAAGACCACGAGCCCTGACGAAACTCAGGCCTTTCTGCTCACCAAATGCTCGTAACCCCGTCCTGGTGCCCTCCGGAAGGCTGAGCCGTCGCCAGGCAGCCCTTGTTTTCGGGCGCGAAGGGCGCATGTTGGGGGACGTCCGCGCACATCCGCGCGGGCGGCAACCTCCCGAGGCAAGTGCCCGTGTGCCCGTACTGCCAGCGCGACGCCCCCGTCGTTTACCGCGGAGTTCTCGCGTATTGCACCGCGTGCGGCGCGATGCGCGGCCCCCTCACCCCCGAGAAATCGGTGAACCTGGCGGGCCAGCCCTCCCAGGTGGGCGGCACGGTCGCCAAGGTCTTCGGGTGGCTGGTCCTCTTCTTCGGGGTGGCGCTGGCAGGCATCGTGATCGCCCTCTTCCAGGCGATCTTTCCGGCGGGTGTGGTGGGCTGGGCCATAGGCTTGCCCCTGTTGCTGCTCGCGCTCGCCACCGGAGTGGGGCTGCTGATGGGCGGAAAGTCGCTCACCAGGAGCGGCAAGGAGACCGAGGAGAGCGTGCGCGAGAAGGCGATCTACGCCCTCGCGCAGAACCGCGGAGGTATCCTCACCAAGGAGGACGTGGCGCGCTCCCTGAACGTCAGCGTCCAGGAGGGAGACGCCTTCCTCACCCGCCTGGCCAAGACCAAGTCCGACGACATCGCCGTCGACGTGGACGACTCGGGCCAGGTGCTCTTCCGGTTTCGCACCTTCGCCGCTGCGCCTCGCATCGGCGTGAGGGTGGACGTCGCGCGTCCAGGAGCGCCCCCGCCCGCCTCGACCTACGAGGCGGAATTTCAGGCCATGGCCGAGGCCGAGGCCGAGCAGGAGGCCCAGGGACAGGCGCGCAGGGCCCGCTGACGGGGTAGCATCGGGGACGTGCCCCGCCCGCGCCCTCTTCTCTCGGTTCTCTCGCTCCTCTCCCTGTTCTCCCCGGCGGCCTGCACTTCGAGGCCTGGCCCAAGCTCGGCCGGCGTAGCCCACGACTCCAGCCCCCCTGCGGCTCCCTCGGCGGTTCCCTCGACGACCGTGGTCGAGCGGCCGCAGGCTCCCGCCGACGCCGGGGCCGAAGGCTCGACAAGGGCCGCCGAGAGGCCGCAGCCGCTCGGACCGGACGAGGCCAAGCGGGTGCTCTTCGGGAGCAGCGTCCCCGCCCAGGCCTCGCGGTGCGAAGGCGCCCCGAGAGAGAGGATCGCCTGCCTGATCGCCGCGCGCTACGAGGGTGATCCGGAGGCTCAGAAGCTGGCGGGCGATCTCTACTCGCGCTTCCAGATCGTGGTCGGCCAGGGTGAAGCCGAGACGATGGACGGAGCTTACCGGGGGATCATCCGCCTGGTGCCCACCCTCCCTGTCGGGGCCGATCGCAAGCACCTCGTGTGGCTCCACAGCGCGTTCGACACCATCTTTCGCTTCTTCAAGGGCCTGGAGGCCAGGGCTCCCGGAAAGAAGATCCGCTACCGGTTCTCCCCGCTCACCGTGCGCTTCGTGCGCTCCCTGGACGGCAAGCGCACGCCCTCGGGCTACGCGTCCGGCTGGACCTACAACTACAACGTGAACGGCTCTCTGGTCACCTCGGCCGAGGCCATCCTCAACCTGGCCTTCCACGAGATCTTCCACCTGAACGATTTCGATCCTCCGGAGGGCACCGTCGGGGCGCCCTGGTCGCCCGGGGCTCTGGGCGCCGACGTGGATCGCATCGTCTCGCGCTGCGGGACCCGGGCTGCCTGCCTCCAGCCCTTCGCTCCCACGGATCTAAAGGTGCGCGGGGGGACCTATTATGCCTTCCAGCCAGGCAACCGCATCGTGGCCGAGTACGCCGCCGAGCTCTCGACCCGCTACATGGACGAGCACCGAGGGATACTGGGTATGGCCCCCAAGAAGCCCGCCTTCAAGTGCGGCCCCAAGGAGAACGCGGCCAGCTGGCAAGCGCTGGTCGACACCTACTTCGGCGGTGTGGATCTGGTCCCCCCCTGCCCGAAGTGACTTTACGGCCTCAGGCCCACGGCGTCGGCGCAGGCCGCCAGCGCGAGCAGCGAGAAGAGCGCGAAGAGGAGCGCGAGGCCGTGGGAAGAGGGCTGTTGTGACATCGCTCCCATGTACGCCGGCCACGGGGCTCACCTTCCCTGCACCCCGTGCGTTCACTACGATCAAAGCCATCGTTCCTGCCAAAGTGCGACCGAGCGGGCTCCCCCGTCCCTCGTCAGGTCCTGGCCCAGGGTCGTCGGGTCCGGGCCGCAGGTCGTCGCAAGACGGGCAAGGGGGTAGTTCACCGGGAAAGGCCACGAGGCAACCACCTCGCGGGACGGGCGACGTGGTAACTCACGGGGAGCAGGCCACGAGGCACGAGACGAGAACATCGCGTCCACCCAGCGGAGCCGCTTTCGTCACCCAGCGATTCGCGTTGTTCATAGGCCCTAATTCAATGTCCTCTCTCGCATTTGTGTTGAAGCGAACGTACACGCTCACCTTCTCGTCCAGGCTCGAGTCCCCGGCCTCCCGGGTCTGGGCGGCCGTTGGCACCATGGAGGGCGTGAACCAGGAGCTCGCGCCCTGGTTGCGGATGACCTCGCCGGCAGAGGCGTCGCGAGCGCGGATCGAAGAGGCCCCGCTCGGCGAGGTGATGTTCGCGAGCTGGGTGCTCCTCGGGGGCGTCTTGCCAATCGACCGGCATTCCCTGCGGCTCGTCGCCGTGGAGCCCGGTCGGGGCTTCGTGGAGGACTCCACCTCGTGGACCCAGATGCGCTGGGAGCACCGCCGGGAGCTCACCCCCACCGAGAGCGCCGCGTGCGTCCTCACCGACCGGCTCACCTTCACGCCACGGGTGCGGCTCGTGGGCCCGCTGCTCGAGGCCGTGGTGAGCGCGGCGTTCCGGCATCGGCATGCGCGCCTCCGGGCGCGGTTTGGTGGCGAGGCGAGCGGCCCTAACCCAAGGTGAGCGTCCGGGAGCTCGTCTCGGACATCGCCCGCGAGCTGGGCGCGGAGTAGACTCGGATCCACGATGACAGGAGCCCCAGGCCCCAACGGCGAGAGGTCCACCAAGGTGGACGTCCGTCACGTTCGCCCCGTCCAGCCGCTGCGCTTGGAGGTGGGGGTCGTGTTTGGGCTCGTGCTCGCTGCGCTCTCGCCCTCGGCGGCGCTCGCCGACGAGGCCGAGGGCACGACCGGGATCCTCGGCACCGTGCACCTGCGCGGGGGCGAGGTGCTGCGCGCTCGGATCACCGAGATCGTGCCCGGCGATCACGTCACCGTGCTCACGGTCGGCGGCGAGCCGCGCCGCGTCGCGTGGGGCGCTGTCGAGCGCGTCGTCGTCCCTTCGGACGAGGCTCCTTCACCGACGATCGCTGCGTCCTCCGCGACCGCGGCGCCGATGTCCGGCCCCAGGGCGCGTGTTCACATCAACGCGCCCCGCCCTTCGTACCTGCATCGCCGCGCCGCAGGGACGAGCGAGTTCGTGTCCGCCTGCGAGACCCCGTGCGACGCCGAGATGCCCCTCGGTGACACCTACAAAATTGGCGGCAGCGGGTTTACCACGACGCGCGAGTTCAAGCTCGACGCGGCGCCGGGCGGCAGCGTCGTCCTCACCGTCGACGGGCCGAGCTGGCCGGGAATCGTCGGAGGTAGTGCGGTCGCCGTCGTCGGCGCCGCCGCCGGGTACGCGGGCGTGTGGCTCCTCGCGCTCGCGGGGGTGGGGTGCAGCGCGGGCTCCAGCCCCGACTGCACGACGCTCCGCAACGTTGGCCTGGGCGGCCTCGGCCTCGGCGTTGGCATGATAGCCTTGGGCCTCGCCGTCTTCATCCCCAGCCTGAAGACGGATCTCTCGCAGCAGAAGGGCGGCCCGTCGAAGGACGCGTTCATCCGCGCGCCAACGTGGCGCCCGGGGACGTGGGGGAGCGAGGCCGGCCCGCCCGCGAGCTTCGCTCTGGTCTACCAGGGGCGCTTCTGAGCTCTTTCGATCCGTCGCCTCTACGGAGCGCCGAAGACCACGTTGTCAAGCGAGCCCGTGTCGGCGCCCGTGTTGAACTCGCCGCGCAGCCTGAGCTCCGTGAGGCCGGCCATCACGGCCGAGAAGTCTGCCTCGGAGACCGCCGCGCCCCATTTTTTCGTCTGGGTATCCCAGGCCCGCCAGCCGCCGTTCGCGAGCGGGACGGAGTACTTCGTCCAGCCGGTGGTCGAGGGATCGGGGCTCGCGTCGTAGCCTATCGTCTTGCCCGCGCCGATGAGGATGACGTCGGCCGCGTCGAAGGGATTCGCGGTGCTCGTGGTGGTCAGCTCGAACAGCAGCTTTCGCCCGACGTAGCTCGACTTGTCACCGACGTACCGCGCCGGCGCCTTGAAGTACCAGATGCCGCCCTGCACCTTGTCGTCCCCGGCGATGAGGCCGCCCGGGTTCCCGCCGGTGCTCTTGAAGATCGCCTCGGCCTCCTTCGCGTCTCCCACGATCTTCCATCCGTCGTTGTCCTTGTCGAAAGAAGATGAGCTCGCGGTCGGGCCGACGGCCGCGTCGGCCGGACTCGGCGTCTCCTCACTTCCACAGCCGACGAGGGCGGCGGAGAGAGCGCACCAGAGGAGCGCGGTGGAACAGACCCCAAGTGCCCGCGTGGTGATTCTCATGGCTTATGGGTAGCACGGATAGGCCAAACATAACGCACAGTTTGCAGGCGAGATCCCCGTGGGTGCTCGGTTCCGCGGGGGCTCGACGCGCACGGCGCTCTCGATGTCAGCGATGGAGCCTCCGGCACTGGCTTGACGGCGACATCGCTGTGCTCGAGAGCCTCCCGGCTCGGTCGCGCGCGTCTCAGGTCAGGCGGACGGGTATGCGGCGCGTCGTCGCCGCTCCGGTAGTACAGACGATCGGCGATGACGCCGACAAGCGCCGAGGGCCTCATCCCTGGGTTTGCAGCCACGGAGACCTTGCCCTTGGGATCGATCCGGTAAACGCGCCGGTTCTTCGAGCAATCCATGAAGCTTACCGTCCGGGATATGGTGAGCGGATGAGGTTCCTTGGCGCGCTCACCCTCCTGGCCGTTATTCCAACTCAGGGGGTGCGCCGGGTATGAAGCTGCAGCCCGTCAGGAGCTCGCCCCCACACTCTCGCGCATTCATTGTCCTACCGCGGTAATATGGGGTGATCGAGACAGTTATTTTCCATGGAACATAGCAGAGGCGCTCGCCCGCAGGCTCAAGTCAGAACGAACGGATCGAACAAGATTGGATCTCGGCAAACGACCAATCCATGGAAGTCCCCGAACCGTTGAATCGACGCGGTTCAGGTCACTGGCAACGGTTGGTGTTCGAGGGCGTAGACCAGTCGTTGGCGGTGAAGGGCCGCACGAAGGGCACGGCGCCTGTCAGGAGGTTTCCGTTGGCCGAGCGGAGCTTGAACTGCTGCATCAAACAGCTCGCAGGCATGCGTTGCGCGCGCCACTGCGTGAAATACCAGTGCTGCACGTAGCTCTCGCTCTGCGCAATGGCGAGGGGGCCCAGAAGCGTCGAGACGACGGTCGGAGGCGGAGAGGCCATGCCTTCGTAATTACGCCTGTGAACGATTGGAATGGTCCAGACCCCCGGGGTTCGTGGGATGCTGAAGGTCGCGTCGGTAAAAGGCGTGCTGTACACGTCGAGGCTGCCGGGTTGATCGAGCCATCCCGGCGGGACCGAGATCCTCAGGCGCGTGGTTTCGTTCACTCCCGGCTCGGCGGGCGCGTACCAGGCGTTGGGCGTCGCGGCGGTGGCGACACCGCGTTGGGCCTTGAGCTGGTCGACGGCGGCGCGCACCGCCACGCTGGCGACTTCGGGCGGGATCCCGGCCTGCTCGGCGGCGGAAGCGGCGAGATAGTCGATTCCTTCGTCCATCAGCTGGTCGAAGTTGGGGATGCTCGGGGGCACGCCCATCGCGGCCATTCCGGTCTTCAACGCGAGCTGGAGGCCCGCGCGGCAGGTGGCGTCGCAATCAACCCCCGGAATCGCGTCGAGCGCCGCGGCGACGGCGTTCACCACGGCCTGCTGAATCTCTTCGTAGGCCGCGCTGGCCTCGTTGACCGTCCACGCCGTGGCGTCGATGGCGCCCGTGACCACCTCGCCGAAGGTGCCAGTGATTCCACCAAGGAATCCATTGCCGCCGCTGCCGCTGGACGGAGTGACGCAGAAGATTGTGCCTTCGGGGAGGGTGGTCAGCGGCGCGAACACGCCTTGCATGACGAGGATCCCTCCGAAAGGATCATTGTTGTAATCGTTGATCCAGGCGAGCGAGAAGGCGTGCGGGAGCACGTGGTTGCTCAGGGCTTGAAAGCACTGCGATGTGGGCTGTGGGTTGTAGAGCGCGGACTGCGATCCGGGCTCGAAGTGGCCCTCGAAGGCGATCGGGAGGCGCGGGGCGTAGATCGCCGAGGCGGTGGCCAGTGGCGGGGCGTGGAGGGTCACCGACGCCGAGGTGCCCTCTTCTTCGGGGTTGCACTGCGCGCGCACGGGGACGACGCGGACGTACAGCGGCCGACCGCGGCGGTACTCCACGCTCGGGATCATCCGAGCGCGGGCGACCGTGTCACCGATGGTGAGCCCGTCGAGCCTCGCGAGAATCTGCGACAGGTCGAAGGCCACGAGGGTGGTGGTGCGTGGGCGCAGCGAGAGCGGCTGGCGATACAGGATCCCGGAGGTTTCGACGCAGCGCCCGCGGAGCCTCGGGAGGGTGTTTGTCGGGCGACCGGTGCTGAGCTGAAGCTCGTACTCGGTCTGGTCGTCGAGGGTGGTCTGCACCGACAGCGATCGGGCCGTCGGGCCTCGCTCGGCGTCGAGGGGAACCATGTCCGCGCCGAAAGCCACACGGCCGCGCGGCCGAACGACCCCCAGGCGCGTGCGCGGCACGATCGCTTCAAACCTCCGGTCGTGTTGGCCCGCGAAGATCACTCCGCCCGTAGGACCTCGCCATCGCGCGCCGGCGCACGCGGCCGCGTTGACCTGCACCGAGAGCTGGTACGCCCCGGGGTTGAGCGTCGGAAACGTGAAGCGAAACGTGTGCGGGTCGCGCGTCGGCAGCGCGAGACCGGGCGCTGCGAGAAGGCCTCCCGCGGGGGTCACCCGCCCGACCGAGTCGCCAGGCTGCACGATCACTTCGCGGCCGCCCACGACCGTCGCAGCCAGCGGGCTCGCTTGAACCACAAGGTCTCGCGGCGTCGGCGTGCAACCGGCGAAGTAGAGCGTTCCAGAGGCGGCACCCACGCGAAGCCCCTGGGTGCTCTCATCGCTGTCCGGGCTCACGGTCCCAGCGTCCGCGCCGCACCCGATGACAGCAAATGTCGCAAGACCCAGCAGAGCTTGGTGTGTGTGCATGTAGGGCAGGCGCATGTACTCTCGAGAGTTCAGGCTGTCAACCCGCGATCCCGCCAAGCGGCGTTTCAGAGTCCGGAGCGCGCCCGTGCATCCGCCGGAGAGCGCGGCCCGCTGCGCGTCGAGCAACGTCCCCGGCTCCCTTCGACGACCTCGGCCCAATGCGCCGCGGTGCGCGGCGAGAGAGCGCCCCGGTCGACGAGGAAACGGAGCGCACGGAGCCCGAGCGCGAGGCCCACACTCCGCCGCGAAGGCCGCTGCGCGCCCCGTATCCCGATCGGCGATCACGATCTCGTCGACGAGCGCGTCCTCCAGCAGCGCCCTCACGGCGTACCGCCCTGCCCCTCCACATCCGCCAAGCGCGAGCACCTTCGACATGACTCCATTGTGGAAAGATCGGCACCCGAACGCGAACGCGGTGACGAGAGAGACGACCGCCGTGTCCAAGAGCGCACGTCGCTCGAGGCCCTTTCGCTCCCTCGTGACCCGCCCAAGTCCGGCGCCTCGGCGGATGTCGATGGTTCTTGTACCTCGCCTGCGATCTTGGCCATCATCGCCGCCCCGAGCGCGCCCTCGCGCAGGGGAGCATACGGGGTGGGATGGGCAAGGTTGGAAAGCAGGTCTTCAAGCGCTACGCGGAGTCCGTGTGCTCGCGGCGCCTGTTGCTCGATCTCGGTTTCGGGGACGGCGCGTGGATCGCGCCGCTCCGAAAGATTGCAGATCCGGATCACCGGCGCGTCACCGGCAAGACCTTGGCCGACCTCGGGCACGCCTACGAGCAGAGCGTGTACGCGCACGCGCGGAAGAACAAGGCGACCCGGGCTACGGAGTCCACCAACGACGACGCTCCCGTGAGCGCGACGGCGCTCACGCGCGCCCGGCTCGAAGCCTACGGCGACGAGCTGCTCGCGTCCGGCTCGCTGCTGCTCCTCGAGCACGAGTGGCCCACCCCCCTCTCGTTCGTGCGCTTCCTCTTCGACCTCGGGCCGGGGGCGCCTTCGCCCGTGAACGAGCCGCTCGGAGGCCTCCGCCCAGATCTCCTCGTGCTACGGCGCGCGGCGCGGACGGGGGCGCCGCGGCTCGAGGTGCTGCCCGATGGCCGCTTGCGCGCGGTGCCCGAGGGCGAGCTCGGGGCGCGCGCCTCGATCGAGATCGCGGACGTGAAGCACGTGCACGAGCAGGGCGTGGGCCGCTCGCATTTCATCGAGCTCATTTATTACGCGCTCGCGCTGAGCGCGTTCCTGGCGGAGAGCGGGCTGAGAGGGCGCTTCTACGTGCCGGCCGACGGGCACGGCATCTTGCCGAGGCGCGAGCCCATCGAGCTCTCGGCGCTGCGCTCGGAGGGGCCGGAGGGGCTCATCGTCCCGCTCCGGTGGCGAGACACGTACCACCTCTTCGAAACGGTGCGGCAAGAGGCGAGCGCGCTCCACGCGCGCGCGCCGATGGCGATCGAGTCGATCGAGGCGCGCATCCAGCCTCTCTGCGGCCGATGCGGCTACGTCGCCGACTGCACCCAGAGCCTCCAGCACGGCGCGGCCCCGGCGGGCTGGGACGTGGCGCTCATCCCTTTCCTACGGCACGGCAGCGCCGATCAGCTCCGCTCGCTCGGCTTCACCACCGTAGGCCAGGTGGCCAGCGGCATCCGAGGCCTGCCCCAAGGGGGCGCGGCGCTGCCCATCTTCGCAGAGGTGCCCGCCCTCGAGCTCAAGGCGCGCGCTCTCCTCGCAGGCAACATGCTCGCCGCGACGCCCGACAACACGGCCGGGGAGCGGCTCCTCAGCATCGCTCTGCCGCGCTACAGCAGCGCCACCCTCGTCTTCGACCTGGAGACCGACACGACCAACGAGGTGGTGTTCGCGCTGGGGCTGCTGCTCACCATCGGCGCGTACCCGAGCGCCGCCTACGCCGCGGCGCACGATCGCTTCTGGGGCTTCTGGAGCGGGATGCTCGCCCGCGACGCCGCGCTCGACGACGCCGCGCTCGACGCGCTCGACGCGCTGCTCGATCCCGCGATACTCGCCGAGCAGCCGAGCGCCGCCGAGCGCCACGCGGCCTACGAGCAGTTCTTCCGCGCGCTGCGGCACCTGCGGGGCACGCCCAGCGCCAAGCTCGAGATCACGACGCGGCCGTCCGAGCCGCCCGAGGCGCAGGGGGCGGGCAAGCTGCGCTTCGGCTACCGGTACACGTACGTGAACGGAGGCAGCCGCGTCGGGCGAGGGCACCACGACGGCGAGCGCAGCCTGGCCGAGCGCGCGGTCGAGCAGCTCCACGCCATCTTCACGCTCTCGGCGGTGTACGAGGGCCTGGTCGGTGCGGCCGCCCCGGGAGCCGAAGCCAGGGGACAGGCGACCTCGTGGATTCAGCGCCCGAGCTTCGCGGGTTTTTACTGGTCCCGCGAGCAGCTCGGTCATGTGCAAGATTTGCTCGAGCGCCACCTCGCGAGCCTGGCCTCGGGCGCGCTGCGGGAGAAATTCTTGTCGCTGCTCGACTGGGTGGCGCCCTCGGCCTCCGGGGTCACGAGCGCGCACCAGCACCGCAAGGTGTTCGATCTACGCGAGTTCGTGGAGACGAGCGTGGGGCACCCCGAGATGATCAACGTGACGTGGCACGGGATCGACGCGAGGCTCGATCCGAAAGGGCAGCGGCGGTATTCGCGCCGGTACTGGGCGCCTCATTTCAACTACATGGATTTCGCGGCCTGGCACGAGTACCTGGAGGAGCCCGACGCCAACCGCCAAGGGGAACTCTACCAAAAGCTGGGCGTGGAGATCGATCGCAAGCTGTGGGCGCTGCGGCGCATCCTGATCCACGCGCGCTCTCTGGTGGCCGACGGGATAGCGCGCACGCGAAACAACGCCGTGGAGACGCGCAAGCTCAAGGAGCGCGCCGCGCCCCGGGGGACCCACCCGCTCGGCACCGTGTGGGCGCTGTACTCCAAGCTCGGCGGCGCGACGCAGGCGCTCGCCGCGGAGTACAGCCGGACGACCTATCCGCTCCAGAGCATCGCCTGCCTGGACGCGGCGGAGGCCAGCGCCGTGGCGTGGGATCCGAGCGCTCGCCGGTTCTCGCTCACGCTGCGCGGGCTCTCCACCAACGTAAAGATGAGCGAGGGGGACTACATGCTCCTCGTAGCCGAGTCGATGCGCGACCTGTCCGCGGCCGCCCTCGAGCGCTGCACCGTGCAAGTTACCCAGATGATCTGGGAGCCTGCGACGCGGAGCTACGACGTCTCGGCGACCACCACGTGGAGGAGCCAGGACAACCACCCCTTCTTCGGCGACGAGGCGGCGCCCGGCGAGCGGTGGTTCCTCTACGCGACATCGAGCGATCCGTGGAGCGGCCCCTTGGAGAAGCTGCTCAGGCGCCAGTCCTTCGGCTCGAGCTGGCTTGGCCATCGCCTCTCTGTGCTCTGGGGCGTGGGCGTGGGCGCCAAGCTCGCGAAGCCCGCGCAGCTCACCCTCCAGGCGCCGGAGGTTTACCTCTACGCGTGCGGGCTCCTGCCGAAGGTCGGGGCCAGCCGCGGGCTCACGCTCTCGACGACGCAGCACCCGCCGCCGGATCCCTCGCAGGCCGAGGCGATCCGCGCCTCGCTCTCCTCCGTGGTGACGTGCATTCAGGGCCCTCCTGGAACCGGGAAATCGCAGACCATCGCGGCGCTCGTCGACGAGCTCTTGCTCCGCCGCGAGGGCGGGCGGGCCCGGGTGCTCGTCACGGCGTCCTCGTACGCCGCGATGCGCGTGGTGCTCGACAAGGTGCGCGCGGCGAAGGACGCCACGGGGGCGCCCACGGAGGCCGCCAGGACGAAGCTGGTGTGGTGCCGCTCCATAGGGCGAGAGCCAATCCCGGACGCGCCCGGGCTGGCCCACGTGGTGGACGTGTTGGCCTCGGACAAGCCGGAGATCGAGGGCAAGCCCCTCGCGCGAAGGGGCGGAAACCGGCTGGACGACGTGCTCGGCGAGCGCTTCATCCTCTTCGCCAACGCCTTCGCGCTCACCAAGCTCGGCACGCCCAGCAAATCTGCGAAGTTCGAATACGAGCTCCTCAGCAACGGCTTCGGCTTCGACCTCATCGTGCTCGACGAGGCCTCGCAGGTGCCCACGAGCCAGCTCATGGCGAGCCTGGCGCTGGTGCGCCCGCACACGTTCACGCTCTCGTTCGTGGGGGAACCCATCGACGACGAGGCGTGGCCCATCGACGACCGTCGCCGCGTGAGCGAGCTCACGCTGACCGCGCCCGCCCCCGAGCAGGACCTCACGCGGGTGGTGATCGTGGGCGACGACAACCAGCTCCCTCCGGTGCACCCCGTAACGCCGCCCGCGAAGCTCCGCGCAGTGCTCGACAGCGCGTTCCGCTACTACGTAGAAGGGCACGGCGTGCCGCACCGGCAGCTCCGGCGCAACTACCGCTCGAAGCCCACCATCGTCGACTACACGCGCAGCCTGGAGATTTACAGCGCGGGGCTCGAGGCCTACCGGGCGCAGACGCCTTATCCACCCCTTCCGCCGCCGCCACCTGGCGCCGCGAGCTGGGTGCGCGAGGTGCTCGGCGACGCGGCGGACGTCTCCGCGCTCATCCACCCCGGGCGGCACGAGACAGCGGTGAGCCCGCTCGAGGCCGAGCTCGCCGCCGAGCTGTGCGTCGCCTTCTTCGACCAGCTCGGCGTGGACGGCCATGAGGCCGAGAGGCGCTTCTGGAGCGACGAGATAGGCATCGTAGCGCCGCACAACGCCCAGGGGCGCCTGGTGACGCGCGCCATCTACGAGCGCCTCGTCCACCCCGGCGGCCGGCGCACCACGCTGAGCGACGAGGAGCTGCTGCGCTGCCTTCGAGCCACGATCTACTCGGTAGAGAAGTTCCAGGGCTCCGACAGGACGCTCATCGTGGGCACGGTGGCCATCTCCAGCCGCGACCAGCTCGCGGCCGAAGAGGCGTTCATCTACGATCTGAACCGCTTCAACGTGCTCACCTCGAGGGCGCGCCAAAAGATGGTTCTCCTCTGCTCCAAGGCATTCCTCGACTACATCCCCCACGACCGTGAGGTCTTCGCGCAAGCCGCCCGCGTGCGCGATTTTGCCTACGGCTTCTGCGATCGCGAGAAGCGCTTCGGCGTGATCGATCCGCAGGGTACCCCCGTCGAAATCATCTGGCGCCACGCCTCGCCTCGCCCCCTGTAATCCGCCTGAATCGAGCTTCAATGAGGCCGCCGTTCATCACGGCGGTGGGGTCGTCGAGGTGGGATGCTTCGCGCACAGGAATCCAGGCTAAGGGGCTCTGCAGGCCAGCCACTCCCCTAGCCTGGCTCGATCGGCGTCGGAGACCGGGCGGCCACCGGCTGGCATGGCCCGGCTCACCCCGTTGGGACCATGGCGCCGGCGTGGAGCCAGCGTGGCTCAGTTGCGCCGCGGGCCACGCCCGGCCAGGCGGCCGCTGAGCCACGAAGGCCCAGGCGCGCCGATGTCCGGCCGTAAGGTCACGAATTGATGCGTTGTTCACATGCCTCCAGGCCCGGCACGGCGGTTGCTCAACTCCCTCTGAAAGGGAGAGTGCGATGCGTCCACGGAACAGAATCGAGTCAGGCCAGATCCAGTTGGTGGGAGGCGCGCGTCGCCTCGTCGCGTCCGCCGCCCTGACCGTGGCGTTGGGCTGCCTGACCGGCGCGCTCGCGGCATGCGCTCCTGAAGAGGAGGCTGTCCCCGCGGCGGGGACCGCGGCGCCGGACGTCGCCTCCAGCGCTCCCGAGGCCGCGGTGGGGGCCTCAGGGCAGGCCGCGGTCCCTCCGGGCTTCCGCGTCCCGGTCGACTTCAAGCCCGAGTGCGCGTACCTCGGCGAGCTCAAGGAGCCGCCCGCGGACCTCACCCTCGAGCGGTTTTACGACTGCCTCACCGACGACAGCTTTCGCGCTCTCGACAGGCAATATCGAAGATCGCGCAAGGTCGATTCCGGGGCGCCCACGCTCGAGAAGTACGTCGCCAGGCACGGCAAGACGCTGGCGCGGAACAAGCGGCATGAGCGCGCCACGGCGGCGCGTGTCCAACCCGGCATTGACGGGGACGGGCGCGCCGAGGAGAGCGCGCGTGTCCAGCCCGGCATCGACGGGGATGGTGGTCGCTCCGGGTCCAGCTTCGCGTCCGGCGGCGTGTCGTATGGCCTCAACCCGCTCACGGGCTGCGGCAGCGCGAGCTGCGTGTCGACCTCGGTGCCGGTCGTCGGCACTTCGCGGACCATCGGATATCGGCCTGCCGTCACTCAGGGCGGGACCAACCCCGGCCTCTGGCCGGGCGACCCCACGTGGCGGTTCATGCGCTTCGTCGACGGCGTCGACTACGGAACATACCCGGATGCCAGGCAGAGTTTGCTCTCCGACCCCGAGCTCGTGGCGGCGGGCTGCGGACCCATCGCCGGCATCAACCTGCTCGACTGGTGGAATATCCCCATCATCGACCGATCCAACCGCGTGCTCACTGGCCGAGACGAGCGCGCCGCCTTCATGGCTCAGTGCATGGGCACGCTCGACGGGACGAATTTCACCGACGACGAGAACCTCTGGGAGTGCCTGAACTCGCACGTCAACGACATGTACAACCGGCGGCTCATCCCGAGCCGTCCGGGGTCCTATGCGTCGTACGGCAACCCGGCCGCGTTCAAGCGGATGATGAACGAGGTGGCCCTGGGCCACCCCGCCATCGCGCTCTACTCGACCGGATCGACGTCCATGCACTGGGCCCTCGTCACCGGACTCAAGGACGGAATGGTGCAGCTCGCGAACGCCAACCCGATGCCCCTGGCCCGCTTCTACGACGAGTGGGACGACTGGGCGACCCTGGGCTGGGCGGCGCAGATCGGCGTCGAGCTCTACGTCGACCAGGACACATTCTACGTGCTGACGGGCTTCGGCACCAACCCCGAGCCGGCGCGCTACGCCCCCCGCGCCAGCACCACGAGCTTGCCCGCGTACGCCTCCGGCACCACGCGACATTCGTTCCGCTACTGCATGCGCGGCCCTGACGAGATCAGCGCCGAGGCAGAGGGCCCGCGCCTGGCGAGCTGGCCCAACGAGCCCAACGCCTCGACCGGCTACTGCCTCTTCGACAGCCCCCGGTCCTGGTTCGATCTCCAGCGCTCCCCCCTGGGCGGCGTGGCCATCGACGGGGCCCTGCGCACCTTCATCACCTCAAACCCGGGGGTCCGCGGTCAGTGGTGGGGCAAGGACGGCGCTGGCAGCTGGTCGCGGCTATCCGATATCCTGCTCCGCGACGTCGCCGCCGGCGCAAACATCCCCGCGCCATCCGCGGGCGCGTCGATCACAGAGCTCCAGTTTCTGGTGCACACGGCCGACTTCGCGCAGATCCGCGGGCCGGTCGCCGATTTCGCGGCCAAGCGCCCGCTCCTCTTCTACCACGCCCCGACCGGCGCCGGCTACATGTCGACCCTCACGGACGGCGGCGTCTACGCCTCGCGCGGTGCCCTGCCCCGCACCGCCACCTATACCCATGTCGCCGGCGCCGCGAACGGCACGCACTTCTTCTACGACGCGAGCACCGGCTGGGCGAACGTGTCGCGCTGGATCGCCCCCACGGAAACCTACTCGAACGTGGGACCCGTGAGGGCCCCCGCCGCGGGCTTCACGCACCTCGCCGCCGCGAACCAGGGCGGGCTCTTCTTCTACAACGCGAACACCCAGGCCGGCGCCACGGCCGTCGTGGACACCGCCGGCCGCTACTCGTACGTGAGCGCGTTGACCGGCCTCGGCTCGTGGACCCACGTGACGGGCACGAGCAACGGCGGCCTGTTCTTCTACAACGCATCGAACGGCACCGCCGCCACCGCTCGCCTGGACGCCGCCGGCCGCTACAGCTCCGTCTCCGGTATCGCGGGCCTCGCGACGGGCTGGACCCACATCGTGGGCGCCAGCGAGGGCAGCCTGTTCTTCTACAACTCGGGCAGCGGCCTCGTCGCCACCGCCCGTCTGGACGCCGCCGGCCGCTGGAACCACGTCAGCGTGCTATCCATCCTCCCTGGCTGGACCAAGATCGCGGGCGCCTCCAACGGCGGCATCCTCTTCTTCAACAGCTCCGGCGCCGGCTACACGGGCGCCATCAACGCCGCCGGCAACTACCGGAGCGTGAGCCCGCTGAGCGGCTTCGGCAACTGGTCGCACGTCGTCGCGCTCTGATCCAACCCCGACCACGGACGATGCGGCCGACGTGGGCGAAGAGCCAAGGCCACGCACCGCGAGCCCGCGGGTGGATCGGCGGCAGCCCGGATGGTAGGGTGGAGCGCATCATGAGCTGGGCGCCACGGCACCTCGCCCTTCTCGCCCTTCTCGCCCTTCTCGCCGCGCTCGCCTCCGCCGGCTGCGATGACGCGCGGACCACCAAACCAGGTCCCATCTCGGTGCCTCCGCAGCCGAGCGTCGCGACGCAGCCCGCGAGCCGCGGCGCACCTTGCGGCCCGCGCAAGAGCGCTTGCGTCGCACCGAACGAGTGCGCCCTCGATCGCTGCCATGCAAAGGTCGAAGTCGCGGCCGGTGCGCATTACAGCTGCGCGAAGCTCGCGTCCGGGCGCGTCGCCTGCTGGGGTAGCGGAAACAGGATGGACCGCGGCGACGCCGCGTCCGCCAGCCGGATGAAGCCCGTGGTGATCCAGGGCGTCGCCGACGTCGTGCAGGTCGCGGTCGGCGGCCCGCTTGCGTGCGCGCTCCGTCGCACGGGTGACGTCCTCTGTTGGGCCGGCCCCGGCCATGCCCCCTCTGCCGTTCCGGGCGTGAGCGAAGCCATCGCCGTTTCGTCGGGCGGAGATCATGCGTGCGCGATCCGGCGCGACGGCCGGGTCCTGTGTTGGGGTCGAGGAGTCCATGGGCAGCTCGGCGACGGGCTCCTCGTCACCCGCAAACATGCGTCGGCGGTGCCGGGCATCCACGACGCGGTCGAAGTCTCCTGCGGCGCCGAACATACATGCATCGCTCATGCATCTGGCCATGTCGACTGCTTCGGCGCGAATGGCGACGGCAGGCTGGGCGACGGTACGACGACCGCGCGTCCGTCCCCCGTGCGTGTCTCGAAGGTCGACGATGCCGTCGCCGTGACGACGGGCGCACGACACAGCTGCGCGCTCCGCGCGGACGGCACGTTCTCGTGTTGGGGCGACGCTCGATCCGCCCCCGAGCTGGAACGAAGGTCACTGGAGCAGATCGGTGGCGTCGATCAGCTCGGGGCAGCCGCCGAGGCTGTGTGCGCGCGAGGCGCGCGGGGGATCTCCTGCTGGGGCTTCGGCCGGTATCCGCTCGTGGGGCCGCGCGACGAGCACGCCTCGCTGCTCGTGACCGGCACCGCAGGCGCGACGCAGGCGAGCGTCGGGGCCAAGCACGTCTGCTTTACTCGCGGTGCCGGCGAGGTCGCCTGTTTTGGAAGCAACGACGGCGGCGCGCTCGGGCTCGATCCGCTCAAGAACTTCTCGCGACCGACGGCCCTCGCGGGGTTCACGGACGTCTCCTCCGTCCTCGTGGGTCTCTCCGAGTCGTGCGCGACGCTTCGCTCCGGCGACGTCTTCTGCTGGACCTACACAAATCGACCGACAGACGAGGTCGCCTTCGGAGAGATCGATACCGTCGGCTCGACCCTCGGCGTCCGCAACCGACTGAATGCGGTCGCGAGCACCCTGGGAAATCGAAAGTGCGCCCTTCGAAGGAACGGCACGGTGGTCTGCTGGACCGCGAGCGGCTCCAGGGAGATCGCGGGCATCACCGACGCCGTCGAGATCTCCGGAAGCGACTACACCACGTGTGTGCGCCGGAGGAGCGGCAGCGTGGCTTGCTGGGACGGCGACGGCGCGGTCGCCGCGATCCCCGGCGTGGAAGATGGAGTGCAGCTGTCTGCAGGGAGTCACCGAAACTGCGTGCTCCGCAAGAGCGGAAAAATCGTCTGCTGGCGAGACCCGGCTTTCAAGGTGACGAAGGGGCCGCCGCTCGCGATCGCGGGCATCTCCGGTGCGGTCGAGGTCTCCATGGGCACCAACCACGGCTGCGCCCGGCTCAAGACCGGGAAGGTCACGTGTTGGGAGTACGACGGGCCGCCGGAGACGAGCGCACAGAAGGCTCCCCGACCGGTTGACGATCTCGAAGATGCCGCCAAGATCTCGGCCGGGCAGAACTACGCGTGCGCCATCCGACGCTCCGGGAAGGTCGCGTGCTGGGGCCAGCTCCCGGACGAGCTGCAGACGACCGGCGTGCGCGACGTCGCGGGCCTGGAGGACGTCGCCGCGATCGTCGCGGGAGGGCAGCTCACCTGCGCGATCGGCAAGAGCGGGACTTTGACCTGTTGGGGAAGCAACTCGCACGGCCAGATCGGCGTCGATCCGATCTTCTGGAAGTTCGAGCCGATCCACATCCCCCTGCCCGAGTGAGCGAAACGACGCGCCATTGGCTCGCGGATCCCGAGACGATCGGAGTGTGCCCGCCCAACCCGCCCAGTGCGCCTCCCGCCCCCTCTGCTGCTCGTCCTGGCCCGTATGCGCCACCTCGCCAACGTGACATGCGGGCGCGCCTTCCGGGCGGAGAGCTCGGCGCCGTCAAGCCTGGGCTCGACTGCGCTCTACTCACTCATCGGGCTGCTGAGATGAGCACGTCGAAAGCTTCCCGCTGAGCGGCGTCGGTGAGGAGGAGATCGCGGACCACGAACACGGTCGCCGCGCAGATCTTCAAGCAGCGCGTAACAGGTGTGCCCCGTCTGCGGCTTCCGTCAACCACCGACAGTAGCGTGCCCGAGCCCTCGCTTTTGTGCAAGCCGCGGCATGCCCTCGGTTGACTCCCCCGCCCCTTGAACCGACCATACCCACCATGTCCGAGCCGCGCCGCCGCCCGAACCTCGCCCACCGCGACGAGGTCACCGTCCGGGGCGGCGGAGGCTGAGGCTCCTCGGCGCGGCCATGCCGGAGCCCCAAGCCCCCCCCGCTCGCCTCGCCGCGGCCGTTGCTACCGCGTCGGCTGCGGTGACGATCGCCGCTGTGGTGGGCGGGAAGGCCACGCGAGACGCGCTGTTCTTGGGAGTGTACCCCGCGAGCGCCTTGCCGCGCATCGCGCTGGTGACGGCCGTGCTCTCGCTCGCGGCCGTGCTCGGAGCCGCCCGGCTCATGCATCGCCTGGGGCCGGGCAGGCTTGTGCCCGCGCTCTTTGCGCTCGGCGCCCTGGCCCACGCGTGCGAGTGGCCCCTCGTGCACTGGGCCCCCGGCCTGGGGGCGAACGTGGTGTACCTGCACGTCACGGCCATGGCGCCGCTGCTCGTGAGCGGCGTCTGGTCGGTGATGGGCGAGCGCTTCGATCCGTACACGGCCAAGCGGGTGTTCGGCCACGTCTCCACGGGGGCGACGGTGGGCGGCCTCGTGGGCGGCCTCGTGGCCGAGCGGATGGCGAGCTGGTTCGACGCGAGGGCCATGCTGCTCGCGCTGGCGCTCATGAACCTGCTGGCTGGCGCGGGCGTCTCGGCGCTCGCTCGTCGCGGCGAGCGGCGCGCGAGCCATCGCGACGAGACGCAGCAGGAGGCGCTCGACGCGGTGGCAGAGCAGGCCGGCTCGGGCGAGAGCGCGCCGCGCGACGTGGGCAATCCCGTAGGGGGGCTCGGGCAGCTCCGGGGCTCGCCGCTGCTCGTGCTGCTCGCATGGATGGTGGTGCTCACCACCATGACGGCCTCCATGGTCGACTACGGGCTGAAGGCGCAGGCAGGCGCCGCGCTCCAGAGCCGCGAGCAGCTCATGTCGTTCTTCGCGTTGTTCTACACGGCGACGGGCCTTGGGACGGTGCTCTTTCAGGCGGCGCTCGGCAGGCGCTCGCTCGCCCGCCTCGGCATCGGCGGCACCATCGCGCTGCTTCCCGCGGCCGTGCTGCTCACGGGGCTTGTCGGCGCCGCGGCGATGCGCCTCTGGAGCGCGGCGCTGCTTCGAGGCACCGAGCTCGTGCTCCGGAACTCGCTGTTCCGCGGCGGCTACGAGCTGCTCTTCACCCCCGTGGCGCCCGAGCGAAAGCGGGCCACCAAGACGCTCATCGACGTGGGGTGCGATCGCGCGGGCGACGCGGCCGCCAGCGGCCTCGTGCTGCTCGCGGTCACGCTCGCGCCCACGCTCGCGCCGCGGCTCATCGTCGGTCTGGCGCTGCTCGCCGCGGTGGCCGCGCTCGGGGTCGCGCTTCGGCTGCACGCGAGCTACGTGGCCGCGCTCGCCGACAACCTCCGCAGCGGCAAGATCGAGCTCCGGGCGAGCGAGGTGATCGACGCCACGACGCTGCACACCCTCACCGAGGCGACGGGCGCCATCGATCGCGCGACGCTCCTGCGCCAGATCGAGCAGCTCCGCCGTGCTCGCGAGGAGGGCGCGGGCCCGGAGGGGCCGCCGAGCTTGGGTCGCGGCTCGGCGGGGCGGCCCTCGCTCGCCCCGATCGAGGGATCGCCCGCGAGGCGCGCCCTCGAGCAGCGCGCCATCGAGCTGCTCGCGCCCGAGCCCGCGAGGGCCTTGGCGGCCTTGGAGGCGCCGCTCGAGCCCGAGCTCGTCGGGCTCGTGATCCCGATGCTGGCGAGCTCTTCGCTCGCCCGCGCCGCCCGGCGGGCGCTCGCCCTGGCAGCGCCCCGCGCGGTGGGGCAGCTCGTCGACGCGCTGCTCGATCCTCGGCAAGATCCCAAGGTCTCACGCCGCCTGCCCGCCATCCTCGTGGAAGTGGAGAGCGCGCGCTCCGTCCGCGGCCTGGTGGCGGGCCTCGAAGACGCCCGCGCCCTGGTGCGCCCGAGGTGCCTGCTCGCCCTGTCCGAGCTGCTCGGGCGACGCCCGGATCTGCGGCCGCCGCAGGGCGAGCTCCTCGCCCTCGCGGAGAGCGCGCTCGCGGGCGATCCCGCCGATCTCGACCACGTGTTCCGGCTGCTCAGCCTGGCGCAGGGCGTCGAGGCCGTCCGGCTCGCCCACCGCGCCCTCCTCGGGGACGATCCGACCCTGCGCGGCACCGCCCTCGAGTACCTCGAGAACGTGCTCCCGCCGCAGATCCACGCTCGCCTCCTCGCCCGCCTCCCGGATCTCGTCGGCCCCCAGGAGCCCGGCGCTCCTCAGGGCTCACGCCCCTTACGCGGGCCCGAGGAGCTTGTCGCCGCGCTCTCGCGGGCCATCCGCCTGCGGCGCGAGCCGACGCTCGCGGACCACGAAGACGACGCCGAGGGGTGAGGGCCTAGCGCGCGCGCAGATCGATGGCGACCGCGGTGCCCGTGGTGACGTTCGTGGCAGGGCGGGGCGCCTGTCCGTGCTCTTGCCACCAGCTCCGGGCGTCGTCCTCGCTCCACGCCTCGTGCTCGGACATGGCCATGAGCGCCCGCCGCATGGAGGCCGCGCTCTCGGGCCGCCCGCTCGGCTCCGTGGCTAGGCAGGCGAGCACGAGGCGCTCCAGCTCGGCAGGCAGCGGCCGGCCCAGGCGCGCGGAGGGCGGCCTGGGCGATGTGTGCAGGTGGTGGCTCGCCACCTCCACCACCGTCCTGCCCTCGAACACTTGCTCTCCACAGAGCATGAAATAGGCGACGCCGCCGAGCGCGTAGAGATCCGAGGCGGGGCCCACATGGTCGGGGCGGGTGAGCGCCTCGGGCGGCATGAAGGCGGGGGTGCCCGCGATCACGTTCACGTCGGTGACCTTGGGATCCCCGGCGGCGAGCTGCTTGACGAGCCCGAAATCGAGGACCTTCACCACGTCGGGAACGCCCACACGCCTGCACAAAAACACGTTGGCCGGCTTGATGTCCCGGTGCACCATCCCGCGCTCGTGGGCCTCGGCGAGCGCGCCGCACACCTGCGCGAGGATTCGCACCACCCGGCCGGGCGGCTGCGGGCCGGAGATCCGGACGAGCTGGTCGAGATCCATGCCATCGAGCAGCTCCATGGCGTAGTAGAAGATGCCGTCGACGCTGCGGCCGTAGTCGTAAATTTGCACGATGTTCGGGTGACCCAGCTCCGCCGTGAGCTGCACCTCCCTCTCGAAGCGCGAGGTGGCGCTCTGGTCCACGCCCGCCTTGGCGTGGAGCAGCTTCACCGCTGTGGGCCTGCGGAGCATGGCGTGCCGGGCGCGGTATACGGCGCCCACCCCGCCCTCGCCGATCTTCTCGGTGAGCGTGTACTGGCCGAGCTGCTGCGCCGCTCGCACCTCGGCCCGCAGACCGTAGATCACGTGGGAGCCGTACCCGGCGAGGCACGAGGCCAGCACCGCCCAGGTGGCGATCAAGGCCACCTGCACGGGCGCGGGCTGGAGCACGGTCTTCTCGGGGGCGAGCAGCGCCACGTGCGCGTTGGCCAGCACGATCGGCAGGCACCCGAGGAAGCTCATGATGGCCGTGTGCGGGCCGTAGCTCGGGACGATGAGCGCGCGCCCGAAGAGGCACAGCATGATGCCCATGAACGAGACGAACGGCGCCCCGGGCACAGTGCCCTTCGCCACGAAGAGGATCGTCCCGCCGGCCACGAGCCCCACGTCGATCAGGAGCGCTGCGTCGATCAGGGCGAGGGCGCCGGGCGAGCGCGGCGCGCCGCGCGTGTATAGCCACGATGCGACGACGATCGTGATCACGATGGCTATGCCTGGCCAGGCCCTCGCCTCGAACTGGCGCGTCGGTCCACCGAACGCGAAGCCGACCGTGATCATCACGGCCACGTACGCGAGCATGAGCGCGAGCAGGACGCGCGAGAACATGGAGATGCGCCCTTGCACGAACGCGACGTCGCCCTCGTCGCTCGTGCTCTTGAAGAGGCCGAGCGCGATCCGCGAGATGGTGGGGGTCCCCTGGAGCATCCCGGCGAGCCTAGCGCGCCCGCCGTCCGTCCGTTCAGCGCTTCGCGCCCAGAGCGTGAACCCGTCTGGCCCGAGGCTGGCGGCGCGCGCCGCGCGAGAGCAGGCGTCTCGCTGCGCGCGCGGGGCGTGCGGGCGGGTCGTGTCCTCGTCCGTCGAGGGAGCGAACGTGCGCTACGGCGTTCGCGTCCGCGCTGCGCCGACCAGCGGGCGGACGGTGCTCGCGATCGCGGAGCCCACGCGCCCGCTCTCGGCGCCGCCGCCCGCGAACGC
>SXGT01087248.1_pt1 | contig 53083 bp, 50 predicted proteins | sample 3176221 | NCBI WGS metagenome assembly SXGT01 (sample SAMN11356862, study PRJNA531348) | freshwater metagenome | isolation source: freshwater sample F1-120 | place: China: Fuxian Lake, Yuxi | collected 2017-12-25
CTCCCGTGCCATCGCCATCGCAGTCCGACTGGTCAGCGTTGGCCACCAGCGGGCAGTTGTCGCTGGCGTCGGGGTAGCCGTCGCCGTCGGAGTCCTGGGCGAAGGCGGGCGTCGCGGTGGCCACGAAGGCAAGAGCCGCGAGGGCGGGGGCGAGGGCGAGGGCCGCGGCGGCAAATCGAGCGGGGGCGAGAAACTTCATCATCCGGTTGGTCTCACACTTCATGGCGGGTCCCGTGTTTCAATGATCACCAGCAACCACCAGCCGCCGCGCCGGAAGTGGCCCCGGTGGCTGGTCAAGCCAAGATAGCCCAGATCGCGCCTGAAGCAAGCGGTCTTTGTCGGTGGGCACCGGTTCACGTCGGCTGACCCCTTGAAACGGTCGGGATTTGCTGCTTAAGTCACAAATCCCACCGTTTCAAGGGTGCGGCTCGCGGAGCCGAGCCAATCCCACCGTTTCAAGGCTTCCGGCGCGCGGAGCCGGGCAAATCCCACCGTTTCAAGGGTGCGGCGCGCGGAGCCGGACAAATCCCACCGTTTCAAGGCTTCCGGCGCGCGGAGTCGGACAAATCCCACCGTTTCAAGGCTTCCGGCGCGTCGCGGCACCGTCACGCACGGGACCACCGCCTCAGCGTGCAAGCACCGCGTCCCGCGCCGCAATCGCAATCGCCACGATGGCGGCACGATCGGCGACGCCAAGGCGCTGTCCAGGGACTGCCGCGCCCGCAAGGTCTCGCTCAAGCGGATCAGTCGCTCGGGATGGCTCACCGGCTCTCCACATGTCGCTGACCCCCTTGGCTCGCGCTTCCTGAAGGGCATCCGCGCCCATCTTGGCCGTCATCTGCTCGGGGAGCATCGGCGTGGCCCAGTAGAGATCCAGCGACGTAAACGCCTGCGCATCGGTCCTCGTGGAACCGGTCGTGGTCGAGTCGGTCTCGAGGTCTTCTGCCCGCGTCGCCTCAAGCCGTGGCACGATGACCGCGACGAAATCGCTTCCCGCCACGGGCTCGATCACCTCGCACGGCATGTCGCCCGCCATGAGCACCGGGCACGCCACCTGTCGCGGGAACGCCAGCGCCGCATCGGCCTTGAGGACGATGATGAAACCCCGTTGGACGGTCGGATGGTCCGAGCGGAAGTCGCTGGCCCAGGGCTCCCCCACTTCGAACGCCCGAGCCCACAGGACCTCTCCCGCAGCTGCGGGTGTGGTGGGAATGGCCGGGATGCCCGAGCCCTCCTCGTGCGCTGCCGCTTCCGCATTCTGTCCCGCCGCGACAACCTGCTCAGCCGCGTCTGGCATTGGCAACACGGCGAGCGCGACAATCGAAATGGCGATGGTGTGCATCATCGGTCAGGGTCTCGTGAAGAGGAGGTCATCGATCTGGAGGCGGCCGACGTTGGCTCCAAGACTGGGCCCGGCGAGCAGTTCGACGGCGACCAGCGCGGAAAGGTCCAGTGCCGGGTTCTGTTCGGCGAAATCGCTCAAGGGAACCCGGAAGACTTCCATCTCGGACTGCCAACCCGCGCCGGTGCCGTAACCGGTGCGAAGGTACGGCCGCTGCACGCCTTCGCCATACGCGGCGATGGAGAGAGTCGACGACTGTCCGTTGGCATCGACCAACCTGAACGCTGCGTTGCACGGTCCCGCCAGCGTCACCGTGTAGGTGTGGCGGGGGCCCTGTCCCAGGCGGACCGAGAGGTGCGACTGGCCAGACTGGTCGGCGAGCGCGGGAAGCAACTCCCAGTGGATCAGGGCGTCGTCGGCCCACGAGAACACGCCGGCTCGCTGCGTGTCCGTCGTGCGGCCGCGGACTTGCCCGTTGAAGGCGTCGGAACTCACCCAGGTGAACGCCGTGTTCGCGTCCTGCAGGATTCCCTCGCCCAGGTAGGTGTTCACGACACTCACGGCGCCGCCGCTGCTCGACTGGGTCGTCGCGGTGTTGGTCTGGAAGTCCTCGACGACCTGGTCGGCCGCACCACTGGGGTCAAACTCGCGCACGATCGTGGTCGTGGCCGCGAACTGCGGGATCTTGAGGCTCTGGTCCTGCCGCCAGAGGAACTCATCCGCGCCAAGATCCCCACGCAGTCGGGACTGCAGGGCCGCGAGGATCTGCGCCCTCTGGACCTCTTGGGCCTCGGTCCGACCGACGGCTGTCCCCGATGGCCCCGCAAAGTCTTCAAAGCCGCAGCAGTTGAAGTCGTTGTGGTCCGCACCGTGGATGTAGGTGGAGCAGCGCCAGCCCGTCGCCCGCTCGTAGAGGTTGAAGGAGTCCGCGATGTCGTTGTCCGGGCATCCGCAGACATCGCCGTCGGCGGCACCATAGAGAAGCATGTACGGGACGCCGTGTGGGTTGGCGCTGGCGCTCCCCAGGAAGTCGGTGGGTGCGATGGAGATCACGACGCCGATGTCGTCGGCACCGTAGTTGGTCGGCGTGTAGGTGCCATCGACGATGCGGTCGTAGGCGCGCGCCACCCCCTCGCCGCCGCGGCTGTGGCCGATCCAGCCAATGCGGCTGGGGTCGATCCGGTTCGCGATGGCTCCGCCAGCCACCGTGTTCATCTGCGAGATGATCGCGGCGGTGTGCTGGAGCGTCGTGGTGCTGGCCGTCTCGATCCCCGGCACCGTGTTGTTCTGGTGCGAAATGACGATGTATCCCCAGCTGGCCAAGTGCGTGCCGAGGAAGTCGTACCAGCTGTACTGGTGGCCATTGCCATGCGAAATGACGATGAGCGGCTGCGGCGCCAGCGACTGGATGCTGGTCGGGTAGTAGAGTCGCGACGTCGTGAAGCCGCTCGTGGCACCCGATGCCGTGTAGCTGGAAAGGGTCGTCGTGGCGTATGGACCGGCCAGCACCGGATTGCGGGAAACGAACATGCCAGGTCGATCCAGCCCGTCCACGAGGTCGCCATCGGAGAGCGTGCCGCTGCCGTCGACATCAAGGACAAGGTCAAGCCCCAGCCCAAGCATGAGGTTGCCGCCCGCGGCGACGTCCAACAAGCCCACATCACGCACCTCGTTGATGTTGGCGGCCCGGCCACCCTGGTTCACGTTCCACACTTGGGGATTCCCGCGAACGTCTTGCAGTGGCGTCCCCGGTTTCCAGTCATCCCCGTTTCGGTCAGCCACCACGAACAGCGGCATGGGCCATGTAGAGCCTTCCGGAAGGCCGTCGGAATCGACTGCCGCCATCGCAGGCTGTGACTGGAGGGTCACGTCCACGGGCGAAAACCAGGGCGCCGCCAGCAGGGTCGTTCCCGCCAGTTCATAGGGCAGCACTCCCTTGGAGGGGCACCGACTGCCCCACTGGCTGAGGAGCCCAGTCAGGTCTTCTCCATCCGTGAGGCCATCACCTGTCAGATCCCCCGCCGGAGTCCCCCACCCCGCCAGCAGCAGGGCCAAGTCTCCACCCCCCACCAGCCCGTCTCCATCCAAGTCTGGCGGGCAGGCCGCAGTGGCGATTCCAGCTGAGAAGAAACCAACCGCGATTGCGGCCTGCGTACACGCTCTCCGTTTCATGGAGTCAGTCTAGCCCAAGGCTGTAGATTCCCAAGTGGACGCAAAACTTTTTCTTGTTTTCTGCCGATCCAGTCTCCATACTCCATCCCAGGATCGAATCTCCGAGCGGAACATGATTCAAACCAGACTCCAGCCACGATTCAAGTATTGGACGATCGGGTACACGATCCTCTGCCTCGCCTTCGGCATTTGGGGTGGCTACGACTATTGGGTCGCGATCCCCCGGCAAGAGCAACAGTTTGCGCAGTACCTCGTGGCAGCGGGCATCAGGGACACGCTGGAACTGGAAGCGGGAAAGCGACTCCTCAACGATGGTGAGCTGCAGGCGTATGAAGCCGCCAAGCAGGTGATCGCCTCCTACGCGGAACCACCCGAACCAGTGGCGGGGTGGGACAAGCCCCTGCAGCTCTGGGCGTACGTGATTGGTTGCGGCGTCATCGGATTCCCGTGGTGTGCGTGGATGCTCTATTCGACGGGGAGGAAGTCGTGGTCATTGAATGACGATGGATCGCTGACAACTCCCGAAGGGCTCATCTACGCAAACATGGTTTCTGACATCGACATGTCCCGATGGATGGCCAAGTCCCTCGCCACGGTCAAGGTGGCCGATGGCCGGGACATTGCGCTGGACGACTACAAGTACAAGAATGTCGATCGCATTGTCGCCGCGCTCGCCGAACGATTCCACCCGGGCCAGTGGACGAAGGATGCGCGGCCGGTGAAGGGGGCCGACGACGAGGACGACGACGAGGGCGATGGGGACACGTTGATCGCCGCCGAGTCCGATGGCGAGGCGGCCCGGAGCTAGCGCCGCCCGGACGCCAGACGGCATGCGGTAGCCTTTGCCGCTCGATGCCACGCACCTTGACTGAGCCGACGTCCTCCATCGAGAAGCGCGATCGGTGCGGCGACCTCTCCCACCGCCCCCGCGTCCTGCTTGGAAAGATGGGACTTGATGGCCACGACCGTGGCGTCAAGCTGATCGCCCGGCTGATGCGGGACAGCGGCATCCACGTGATCTATTCCGGCCTGTGGCAGACTCCCAAGAGCCTGGCTGTCAGCGCTCGCGACGAGGACGTTGACTGCATCGCCGTCAGCATGATGAGCAACTCGCACCTGGTCTTGGTCCCGCGGCTCCTTGAAGCGCTTCGCGCCACCGGCCGAGGTGACATTGCCGTCAATGTGGGTGGGATCATCCCGCGCGAGGATGTCCAGCCGCTGCTGGATTCGGGCGTCCGCGCCATCTTCCACACCGGGACGGGGCTGGACGAGATTGTCGAGAGCGTTCGCTCGTGCGTCACCGCGTACTCCCCGCTCGGCTGCGCAGCGGACGGGGAATCGGGCGCCCAAGCACGATTGGCCCGGCTCATCAGCCTGGCCCACGCGGGGTCACTCCCCCCTAGCACGCCGCTCAGGCGCCCGGCACTGGTCGTCGGCATCACGGGGGCTCCCGGGGCCGGCAAGAGCACGCTGGTCGCCGCGCTCGGCGCCGAGGCGGTCCGTCGAGGTCGCCGGCTGGCGGTGGTGGCGTTTGACCCGATGAGCCCGATCACCTCCGGCGCGCTGCTGGGGGATCGACTTCGTGTGGACTTCAACGCCATCGGCGACCGATTGTTCTATCGATCGCTTGCGATCGCGGGAGAGGACTATGCCACGCTTCCCACGATTGCCGGCCTCATCGGCGCCGCGGGATACGACACCCTCCTCGTGGAGACCGTCGGCGCCGGGCAGAACGACTGCGCGATCCGCCAGCAGGTCGATCGGACCGCGGTGGTCGTGGTCCCGGGCATGGGCGACGCCGTGCAGATGGACAAGGCAGGAATCCTGGAGATCGCGGACCTCTTCGTGGCCAACAAGGCCGACCACGCCGGCGAAGCGCAACTGGTGAAGGAGCTCCTGGACATTGCCTCGGGGCGCCCGATCCTGGAGACGGTGGCCACCGAGGGGCGCGGAGTCGACTCCCTCTACGACGCCCTGATCGAGCCGCGCCCCGCGCGCTGAGCCACCCCCGTGGAAATCGCGCTCACATGCCTTGGCATCGTCCTCGCCCGCATCGCGGACGTCGCGCTTGGCACCGTGCGCACCATCTTCGTCTTCCAAGGGCGAAAGTGGTCTTCGTTCCTGCTCGGCTTCTTCGAGGTCCTGATCTGGGTCGTGGTCGTCTCACGCGTGATCGCCACGGTGCCGGAGAATCCGTGGTACGCCGTGGCCTACGCCGGCGGCTTTGCGCTGGGCAACTTCGTGGGGATCGCGATCGAGGGACGCATCGCCTTCGGACGGCAGGTCCTCCGCATCTTCACGCGCGAAGGCGACCGGATGGCCGACCACTTCCGGGACCATGGACATCGCGTGACGATCATCGATGGCCGGGGCCGCGACGGTCCCGTGCAGATCCTCTTTGTCGAGGTCGCTCGACGGCAGACATTGGGGACGCTGAAGGTCGCGCGCGAGCTGGACCCGCGCTGCTACTACGTCGTCGATGACATCCGCAGCGCTTCGGGCAAGTGAAGCTGGCTCGCAGGCGGGAATCTTGGGGGAAAGTCGCCGCCGGGCCACGGCTATCATCCCCCCCCCCCATGAGCAGCACCACCCTCGCCCGGAACACGAACCAGGCGCTTGGCATCGGCCAGTTTGCGATCGACTTCATGCGCAGCGGCGCACCCGGCGAAGCCGTGCAAGAACGCACCAAGCTGTTCCACGCGGATGCCGTGCTGTGCGGGCTGTCCGCGCTGGCGATGGGCACCAACGCTCCCCGGTTGCTGCGGAGCGAGGCGCTCCAGTATCCGCTCAAGGGCTCGGGATCGACCGTCTTCGGCAGCCGCCGGCGCGTCCAGCCGGAGAAGGCCGTCGTCGCCAACGCCAGCGCCGTCCGCGAGTGGGATTCCAACGGCACCAACTTTGGCTATTGCCCTGGGCGTGGCCACACGGCGGGCGAGTTCGGCCACAATGACTTCTACCCCGTCGCCATCGCAGCCTGCCAGGCGGCGAAGAAGGACGGCGAGACGGCGTTGCGGGCGATGATCCTGATCGACGAGATCCGCGGCCGCTTGGCCGAGGTCTTCAGCCTGAAGACCTACAAGATCGACCATGTCGTGCATGGCGCGATCGGCAGCGCTGCGGCCTACGGCGCGGTCATGGGTGCCACGGCCGAGCAGATCGAGAGCGCCATCGGCATGGTGGTGGCCCACACGATTCCGTGGCGCGCCATCCGGGCCGGCAAGCAACTGTCCGATTCGAAGGGTGCCAGCGCCGCCATCAGTTCCGAGGCCGCGGTCCTCTTCACGCGCCGTTCGATGGAGGGCTTCCTCGGGCCGCGCGACATCTTCCGGAATCCGGAGAGCATGTTCCGGCAGTTCGAGCCGACCAAGGGCGACAGCCCGTTCGACCTCGTGCTCACGCAGTCGGGCGACGACTTCGCCGTCATGGGCATGCATTTCAAGCTGGGCCTCTACGAGCACCAGAGTGCCGGCGCCTTGCAGGGCCTGGTCGACCTGCTGCGCGCGCATCCCGAGGCGCTGGCCTCCGGCGACGCCATCAAGGCCATCAAGATCGTGGCGTACGAACCGGCGTTCGGCATCATCGGCGATCCGGCGAAGCGCGACCCCCGCACGCGCCAGAGCGCCGATCACTCCATGGTCTACATCGTGAGCACCTTGCTCCGGAAGGCCTTGGAGGCGAATGCGGCAGCCGGGGGCACCGCCATCGGTGGGTCCAACGACGACTGGTGGTGCCACCTCATGCTCGGGCCGCACGACTACGCGCCCGACGCCATCGCCAACCCGCTGACGAGGTCGCTCATGGAGAAGATCTCGTTTGAGCACGGCGGCAAGGAGTACGACGCCAAGTACCCCGACGGCATCCCCACGAGCATTCGGATCACGCTGGCGAAGGGCACCGTCGTGGACAGCGGGCTGGTCATGTACCCGTCAGGCCACGCGCGCAACACGGAGGCGGACCTCCGCCGGATCCTGGGCTCGAAGTTTGACCTGCTTGGCGGACTGGCCTTGGACAACCCGCGACCGCTCGTCAAGCGGCTGATGAAGCTGGAGAAGCTCGGCGGGAAGGACCTGCGAAACCTCTGGGACTTCACGCTGCTGGATCACGGCCGGTTCGACTGAGCGGGCAGGCGGCGCGGATTTCCCTTGGGGTCTTCCACGTAGTCGGGGTTCCACTGCACATCGATCAGCCGGCTGCCGTCCTGCCCTTGCGTGATGGCCAGGGCGCGGACCCGGAACTGGGACGAGATGCGGGGCGAGAACCGGATGGCGGCGACGCCGGGGCCCGTCTGCTGCAGGAGCACGTCCGTCCCAAGAAAGCCGAAGCCCGCGCGATTGAGGAACTCCATCAGGTCCGTCCGGTTCTTCTCGCACCACTCGACAAACGCCTCGGCGCTGCCCGATCGTTCCCAACGGTCCCGGGCGTCGCGCGTGAGGCACTGGTACCAGACGACCTCCCATTCTCGATTGCGGAAGCACGTCATGAGGTTCCCCACCAGGTGCTCGGCGCGCTCGTTGCGCAGGGTGACGCTGCCGTCGGGTTCCTGCACGCGGATGTCCTCCCGCGGCGCCGCCGGTGCCTCGGCACCCGCCTCGATCGCGTCCCGCTCGGCCCGCCACTGCTCAAGTGGCTTGTCGATGTACACGATGCGCGTGCCGTCAGGCAGTCTCGCGTCCTTCGGCGCGGGTGACCCGTTCGCCTCCAGGAGCGGACTCCTGTAGATGTACGCCACTCGTTCCTCCCCGCAGCCTCCCATCGAGAGGGCCGCTGCGATGGCGGCACAGGGCGTGAAGGATTGCGCCCAACCCATGCGACGATGGCTCATCGCGCGGCCCCGGCCGGAGTCGGCGGACACGGGCAGGGCTCGATGGCCCCCCCTCGGCAGAGTCGCCGACGTGGACCGATGGCCGACCCTGGCAAGGCGTCGCGTCGGTAGTGGGTGCCCACGCTCTCCGTGCGTGCGAGCGCGAACTCGACCATCAACCTCCCAGCCGTCAGGAGATTTTGCGTCTCCCAGCCGGCAGGTTCGTCAAAGATCGCATCCAGTCCGTAGCGGCCCCAGAAGTCGAACATGTCCCGGACGTCGCGCAGGTGTCGGCCTTCGCGAATGATGCCGACGTGGCGCCACATTGCGCTGCGGAGGCTGGACCGCACGTCATCCAGGTCCAGCGCAGCCCGCCCCGTCGATTCCACGCGCGCTTCGATGTTCACGTGTCCCGCATCCTGGAGCGGGTCGGCGGCGCAGGCCAGCGCGGCGCGGCGTCCAAACACCAGTCCCTCAAGAAGGCTGTTGCTGGCCAGGCGATTCGCTCCATGCACTCCCGTCGATGCCGCCTCACCCGCCGCATACAGCCCCCTCAACGTGGACCGCCCGTCGCCGTCTGTCCAGATGCCGCCGATGGAGTAGTGGGCCGCGGGGTGGATGGGGAGGAGATCTCGGCCCGCATCGAGGCCGAAGCTTGCCAGCGACTGGGCCAGCCCCGGGAATCGCTTCGCGAATCCCGCGGACCCAAGGTGCCGCACGTCGAGGAAGACGTGGCTCTCCCCAGTCGCCGAGAGCACGTCCAGGATCGCGCGGCTCACGATGTCGCGGGGAGCCAAGTCTCCCAGGGGATGGCGACCGGCCATCACGCCCTCGCCGCTGCGCGTCACCAGCCGGGCGCCCTCGCCGCGGAGCGCTTCGCTGAGCAGGTGTCGCACGCCGCCCGCGACGTAGAGCGTCGTCGGGTGAAACTGGGTGAACTCGAGGTCGGCCAGGGCCGCGCCGGCGCGCCATGCCAGGGCCATCGCGTCTCCCGTGGCGGTGCGGGGATTGGTGGTCTCCCGGTACACCTGCCCGGCCCCCCCGCTGGCCAGCACGACGGCCCTGGACCAGATCAGCTGGAGTCCGTATCGCGGATGCCAGGTGAGGGCACCACGGACGCAGCCGTCCACGCCATCGCCCGTCGTGAGGAGGTCCACCACGTGGCACTTCACCCACAATCGGATCCCTCGTTGCGCCCGCACTCGCTCAAGGAGGTGTCGGACGAGTGCGATGCCGGTCGCAGCGCCGTCGGTATGAAGGATTCGCGATCGCAGGTGCCCGCCCTCGCGCCCCAAATGAACTTCACCGCCGGCGACCCGATCGACCCGGAACCCGTCGGCGAGCAATCGATGCACTTCCTCCAGCCCCTCGTTCACCATGCGTCGTGCGGCATCGACGTCCACCAAACCGGCGCCCGCCTCGATCGTGTCGCGCAAGTGCTGTTCGGGATCGTCTCCCTCGCCGAGGGCCGCCGCGATCCCGCCCTGCGCCCAGGCTGTGGAAGAGAGCTCAGGCTCATCCTTGGTGACGACCAGGCAGTCACCGTGCCGCGCGGCCTCCAGGGCACATTGCAGGCCGGCGACCCCTGATCCCACCACCAGCGTGTCGGTGAAAATCTGCGGGAGCAGCTGGCCGCGGAACGGGAGCAGCCAGCGGCGTTCGTCGAACGCGCCTCGGGCAAGCTCGGTCATGGCGCTGGCGGGGATCCCGGGGTCAATGGCACGAAGTCGGCGATCCACAGCTGCGCGGTCCCGTCGGCCGCGCGCTTGCTCGTCCACAAGAGTCGGCGTCCCGACTTGCTCACCACGGGCAACACGTCCGCGCCGGCTGCGTGGGTGATTCGAACCGGCGTGGGAACGGCTCCGCTCGCTGCCGGCGTGGCATCGAATGCGGGGACAGGCACCGCGAAGACTTCATAGTTTTGGTGTCCCTCGCGGCTCGTGGCGTAGACCAAGAAGGCCCCATCCGGCGTCCAGAATGGTGCCCAGTTCACCGAGTCGTCTCGCGTGAGCTGCCGCTCGCGAGCCACGCCCGTGATGGCGCCGGTCGCGTCGAAGGCCAGGTCAGCGACGAAGAGCTGGAGGAGGTCGTTCCCTTCACGATCACTCCGGTAGCAGATGCGCTTCCCGCACGGCGAAAAGAACGGGCCACCGTCGTAGCCACGGGCCGTCACCAGGGGAAGGTCCTTGCCTGTGGATCGATCGAGGACGTGGAGATTGGCATCGCCATCCGCCATGCGACAGTAGGCGAGCCATCGACCGTCCGGGCTCAGGCTTCCCTCGGCGACGTATCCCTGGCCATCGCCCACCACCGAGGTGAGCGACGCTGCCGTCGGAGGCAAGGCCATCGACCCGTCGAGCGGCACGGAGACCACTCGCATCTCGCGCGGAAATGCCCACCGGTACCGACCGCTCCCGCGTTGGTAGCCAGGGGTCTCCTCGTCCGTGGGCGGCACGACCGTGCTGGCGAAGAGAAGTCGCGTGGGGTCGGACTGGTCAAACCACCCGCAGGTGTTCGCCGATCCGTCCGGGCTCACCCGGCGAATGTTGGCCAGCGATGGCCGGCTGTCCGTGCTGACGAGGTCCGCCACGAACATGGCGTAGAACGGGCTGGGCTCAGACCCGGGTGCGGGCACCTCGATGGCCTGGAAGACGATCTTGGATTCGTCCGGCGAGAAGTACGCTTCTCCCGCGCGGGTGAATCGATCGCCAAAGGTGAGCTGCGTGGCGTTGGACAGGCGAGGCGACTCGGCAGCCTGCCAATCGACCGACGGGGACGGTTCACCCTGGGCGGCCGTGGGCTGCGGGAAAAACAGGACCGATGCAATGGTGGCGAGGAGGATCAAGGAAGTCTCTCAGTCGTCAACCCCTCGAACCGTGTCGGCGGCCCGTGTGGGAGAATGGGGGCATGAGTCTAGGCGGAGACGGCCTCAACACGGTTGCCCAAGGCGAGCCCGGGTGGCAACTGGTGCATGTTGATGACGCGATCGTCGTGGTGAACAAGTCCAGCGGCCTGCTCTCGGTTCCCGGCATCGGCCCCGGAAAGGCCGATTGCCTCGCCAGTCGGGTCGCCGCGGAGCACTCCGGCGCCCGCATCGTTCACCGTCTGGACCGCGACACGAGCGGGATCATCGTCCTGGCGCGCGATGCGCGATCGCACCGGTCGCTCTCCATGGCCTTTGAGGCGCGCCACGTCGAGAAAACCTATGCCGCACTCGTTGCGGGACGCCCCGCAACACATCGCGGCACCATCGACGCCCCGATCAGGAAGGACATGGATCATCCACCACTCCAAGTGGTCGATCCCGTCCACGGACGCCCGTCGGTGACGCACTGGACACTGGTGGAGTCCTCGGCGGCACACGATGCGTCGATGCTCTCGCTTGTCCCGCAGACGGGCCGGAGCCACCAGCTGCGGCTGCACCTGCTGTCGATTGGCCACCCCATCCTGGGAGACGACTTGTACGCGCCCGCCAAGCGCCGCGACCAAGCCAATCGCCTGTGCCTCCACGCGGCGTCGCTCGCGTTCACGCACCCGGCGACGGGGGATCGCATGGTGTTTGCTGCCCCCTGCCCATTCTCGTTTCAGTCGCTTGCCCACTGGCCGTCCGCAGCCGCGATCAGCCCTTGAGCACGTCCCTGACCCGAATGGGCTGGCGCTTCCGAGCAGCCATCAGTGCCGCCTCCAGGACCGCCTGCGTCTGGAGGGCGTCCTCAAAGTCAGGGAGCGGGACGACCGGGGACTCGCCACCGAGGACCTTCACGATGTCCGCCGCCATGCTCGTGAATCCATGTTCGTAGCCGATGAGGTGTGCGCTGGGCCAGTAGCTGCCGGCGTACGGATGCACGGCTTCGGTGCAGTTGATGGTGGACCATCCGCGCAGACGCTGGGGAAGCGTGTTGTCCCACCAGCGAAGTTCGTTCATTCGCTCGAAGTCAAAGGACACGGAACCCAACTCGCCATTCACTTCAATGGTGTTCCGATTCTTGTTCCCCGTCGCCAGCCGCGACGCCTCAAAACTCCCGACGGCACCGCCCTTGAACCGAGCCAGGAAGAGCACCGCATCGTCCACGGTCGACTTCCCAAGCTTCCCGGGCCGCCGCTTGCCACCCGAGGGGCTGAGCACTGGCGCCGCCGCCGCGGGCTCGATCACCTCGCGCTCCTTCACGAAGGTCTCTTCGATGGCGCCGACGATCTCCTGGAACTCCAGGCCTGTCACGAACCGCGCCATGTCGATGATGTGGGCGTTGAGGTCGCCGTGCGCCCCGGATCCCGCCTTGTTCGCCTGGAACCTCCACAGGAGCGGGGTCGATGGCCCGCCCCAGTCCTGGAGGTACGTGGCGCGAACGTGGAAGAGCCGGCCCAGCCTGCCCTCGGCCACCAGCTGGTGCGCGAGAGACACGGCCGGGCATCGCCGATAGTTGAACCACACGAACGTCCGGCACTTCTTCGCCTTCCGCGCGGCAGCGGCCATCTCGCGCGCGTGGGCCAGCGTCCCGGCCAATGGCTTCTCGCAGGCGACGTGCCGACCCGCCTCCAAGGCCGCGATCGATTGCTCGCGATGCACGTTGTTCGGCGTGACGACGTCGACCAGCGTCACGAGCGGGTCTTCGATGGCATCTCGCCAATCGCCCGTGGCCTGCCTCCAGCCCCACCGCTGCGCGAAGGCATGCGTCTGCGCGATGTCTCGGCCGGCCACGACCTCCTGGGAGACGGGCATCGGCAAGTCAAAGAACTTCCCCGCAGCGCCCCACGCGTTGGAGTGCGCCCGTCCCATGAACTTCGTGCCCAGGAGCGCCACGCCGACGAGCCCGGGCACCGACGGACGGGCGGTCGGATTGGCCGTCGAGTTGACTGGCGAGTTGTGAGGTGCGACGCGTGCGGTTCCAGCCATGTGTCGTGGCGACCGCCTCCTGCGGCGCGAGGGCTATCCTAGCGGCGACTGCGGCAAGCGGCAGCCGTGCCACGCGCCTCGAAACACCATTGATCCCCGCCTAGGAGCCCGCCATGACCCAGATCGACCACCGCCTCGACACGCTGGAATCCGAGTTGCACGCGCTCCGCCGGGAGAACCGCCGATGGCGCGTCGGTGCCGTGCTCTTGGCGCTCCCCGCCGCCGCGCTTGGCGGGCTCGCCGCGATGCAGAACGAGCGCATTCCGGACGTCATCCGGACCAACCGCCTGGAGATCGTCGATTCACAGGGCAAGGTGGTCATGGCCGCGGCGACGCAGGCAGGCGAAGGTCGGCTGGACCTCTGGAACGGTCGCGGTGCCAACGTGATCCGCCTTGGGTGCAACCCCGACGGGGGCGACCTCATCATGTGGAACAGTGCCGGCAAGAACGTGGCCGGGCTCTACGCCAACGGTGGCGGCGTGACCGCCGAGTTGCGTTCGGGAGACAACCAGTCGGCGATGATCCTGCAGTCGGATGCGGAGAGCGCCGCGATCCGGCTGCTCCAGGCGGGTGCGGCGCAGGAGACGGTCGCCCTTCGCAGCACGGCCACCCAATCCACGCTCACCATGGCCACGCCGGGGCACACAAGCGCCATCTCGCTGGATGCCAGCGAACAGGGTGGGCTCATCGCCGTGGCCGATGACCAGGGCCACCGCGCCGCCTCCATGAGCGGCACCGGTGGCGGTGCGGTGAACGTGGCCAATGCCGACGGCGGCTCCGCATCGATGACCGTCGGGAGCGATGGCGGGTCGATGTCCATCAACGATCGCCTTGGCAAGCGCGTCGCCACGCTCGGCGCCAACGGCGACGGCGGTGCGCTGCTCTCACTCTTTGACGACGCACGCAAGATGGTCGGCCTCGGCTCCGGCAGCGGCGGCGGATTGATGAACCTCTCCGATGGCGAAGGCCGGGTCGTGCTGATCGCGGGCCCGGCGAGCGATGCCGATGGCGGGGCGGTCTCGATTCGGTCCGGGGCTGGCATCCAGATCGCGCGCCTTGGCGTGGACATCCTCGGCGCGGGCGAAGTCGCGGTCTTCAATGGGCAAGGGACCTCCAAGCGCGTGCTCGGCATGGGCGTTCGCTGATTGCGGCCATGATCCTGCTGATCGACAACTACGACTCCTTCACCTGGAACCTGGTCCACCGGCTGGGCGAGGTGGCCCCGACGAAGCCCGTCCACGTGGTGCGCAATGACGAGATCGACGTGCCCGGCGTCGTCGCCCTCGCCCCAAGCCACATCGTGCTGTCGCCCGGCCCCTGCACCCCGGCCGAGAGCGGCGTGTGTCGGGACATCGTGCGGTCGCTCCGTGGCCATGTGCCGATCCTCGGCGTCTGCCGGGGCCACCAAGCCATCGCCGATTGCGGCGGCATGGTGGTTCGTCGCGCCGCCAGGCCGGTGCACGGGAAGGCCAGCCTTGTTCACCACGACGGCAGGAGCCTGTACGCCGGGCTGCCCGATCCCTTCGAGGCGGCCCGGTACCACTCGCTGATCGTGGACCGAGCGACCCTCTCGCCCGAGTACGAGGTCTCGGCGTGGCTGGAGGACGGGGAGATCATGGGATTGCGGTGGCGTGCGCCGATCGGTGCCGCGCCGCTTGAAGGCGTGCAGTTCCATCCCGAGAGCTTCATGACCCCGTGCGGATACGACGTGCTTCGGAACTTCGTGGCGATTGAGGCCGCGCAGGCTTCGACACACGCTGCCTGATAGGCTCCTCCCCCCATGTCCGCCCCCGCTGGCTCAGCCATCGATCTTGCCCACCTCGTTCGACTCCCCGGCGACGCTGCGCCGTCCTTTGCGGTCCCCCACTCCAACTACGTCCTGGAACTGATGGCCGCGCCCGGGGCGGCTGGCAAGGTGCAGGGGCGAATCACCGCGCGAGCACTCAAGGTGCACTTGGCTCAGGGTGGAGGCGTCTTCATCGAGCCACTGCAGGGAGCTCCACGGATCGTGCAGGGTCGCGTGCTGGCGACCGACGCGGTGACCAACCGGATCCTGGCCAATGTGGTCGTGCCGATGTGGATCGCGGTGCCCGATGGGCAGGCCGCCAGCGCGTTCCGGCATGGCGACCTGGTCAACTTCTACGTGGAAAGCGGCGCCCGGCTGGAACCGGCGTGAACGCCGGGGCGCAGCCGTTGCCGGCCCTCCTGGCTAGGCGGCCGCCGTGCCGGCGACGCCGTCGCGAGTGACGAGGAAGAACTCTTTCGAGATCGGGTACGGCAGCCGGCCGTAGTCCTCGGCGACTCGATTGTGGATCCGGTCCACGAAACCGGGAGGGTTCTCGGTGATCGCGACGAAGATGTCGCGAGCCGGGACCGCCACCAGGAAATTGCCGTGCAGTTCGGGGGCCAGTTTCCGCCAGAGGGATCCGATCAGGAGCCGCGCCGCGTCATAGCCGTCACGGAGGTTGAACACCACCGCGCGCCCGCCATCCTTGGACTCGACGACTTGCAGCTTGAGCTCGGGCGCGTATCGCGAGAGGTTCTCCCTGGCGATGTCGTCCAGCTCGTCGACCGAGAGCCCCCACCGCACCATCTGTTCCGTGGAGATCGAGACGGTCATGTCGGGCAGGTCCAGCACGTAGACGATGACGGTGCCGTTGACGTACGACGTGTGTGCCACCTGGGTCGACTCGACCGTGTCGAAGATCGACTCCGGCTGGAGCCGAGGCATGATCCGTGGGCGGGCCACCGCAAAGGGGACGTCGCTGCCGGCGAGGAGGTCGCCCTCAAACACCCGCTCGAAATAGGTTCGAATCACCTGGCGCGCGGGCTGCGTGCCCTGCGTCACGAGCCGGTGAAGATTCTCAAGCGAGAGGATCCGGCCATCGACGCACAGCCGAAGCGCCGCGGCGACCTCCGTCTTGCGCGCCGGCCAATGGCGCTTGACGATTCGCATGACACATTCGGTGAAGAGATCGGGGTCGTGTGGTACCGGTCGCAATGGAAACCTCCTGGCGCCGATCCGTACAGCCCTGGCGGCGCCTGACAGTTGGACTGTCGGATTCAGACGTGCCCTGCTCAAGCGAAGGGATGGAATCTTTCCGGAATCGAGCGGTCTCGCCCCCAAAGGCCGATCGGGCAACGCCAATCGCCCTCCGGGGTCGGCCGGTGGCGTTCGAGGGTCGATTGCGGGACAATGCCGGAAATGGCCTCCGCCACCCAGCCTGCCGCCCCATCCGCCCCACAAGCCTCCAGCCCAGGGCCCCAGTCGGCCGTCCAGCGGCTGAGGGAGGCGCTCTTCCCGCCGCACGGAGCGAAGCGCGGCGGCGGAACCCCGTTGGTGGTCATCGGAGGTCCGTGCGTGCTCGAGGATGAGGCCACGAACCTGGAGATCGGCAAGGTGCTTTCGCAGGCGTGTGCGCGGCTCGGCATGGTCTATGTCTTCAAGGCCAGCTTCGACAAGGCCAATCGATCCAGCGCGTCCAGCGCGCGAGGCCCGGGCCTTCGCGTCGGCTGCGATCGGATCAAGGCGATCGGCGCAGCGCTGGGCGTGCCCACCACGACTGACATCCACGAACCGGGGCACGCCGCGCATGCCGCGACGTGCGTGGACATCCTCCAGATCCCGGCCTTCCTGTCTCGGCAGACGGATCTCCTCGCCGCAGCCGGTGCCACCGGCCGCATCGTCAACGTGAAGAAGGGCCAGTTCATGGCTCCCGCGGAGATGAAGGGCGCCGTCGAGAAGACCAGGGCAGCCGGCGCATCCGGCGTGATGGTCACCGAGCGAGGCACCTTCTTCGGGTACCACCGACTGGTCACCGACTTCGTCGGGTTGGGCGACCTGCTGGAATGGGGACACGGCGTCAACGTGCCCACCTGCTTCGACGTGACGCACAGCACGCAGCTCCCCGGCGCCGAGGGATCGGGGAGCGGCGGTCGACCCGAACGGGCGCCGCTCCTGGCGCGTGCAGCCGTTGCGGCCGGAGTCGATTCGATCTTCCTGGAGTGTCACCCCGACCCATCGAAGGCGAGCAGCGACCGGGCGACCAGCCTTCCGCTGGGCGCCGTGCCCGCCCTTTTGGAGTCATTGGCGGCGATCCGGCTGGCCACCGCTAGAATGCCCTGATGCGCTGCGACGTCTGCGGAAAGCCCGCTTCCGTCCACGAGATCGTGATCAACAACGGTGAAAAGACCGAGGTTCACCTGTGCCTTGAGCACGCCGTGGAAGCCGGGCTGAGCATCCCATCTGCGCAGCCGATCGCCAAGCTGCTCGCCGGGCAGGTCCGGAAGAAGCAACGGCCGGTGACCATCCTCTGCCCACACTGTGGGTTGTCGCTCTCCGACTTCAAGAAATCGGCCCGCCTCGGCTGCCCCCACTGCTATGACTCGCTCGGGGAATCACTCGAAGCGGCCATCATGGGGACGCAGGGCGGTGCGTCGGCACACCACGGCGAGTCGCCCACCAACGCCAGCACGATGGAGGCGAATCGGTTGCTGCGAGCCTCGTTGGTCCGCGAGCTGGAAGCGGCCGTGTCGGCCGAGCAGTATGAGCGCGCCGCCGGACTTCGCGATCGACTGCAGTCGCTGGCCGAGGATGACGGACCCGAGCGGGCGACCGGAGCGGACGGCCAATGAGGTTGGTCACCCCGAGCATCTGGACCGCCGGCGAGGGCCCTGACTCCGACGTCGTGATGTCCACGCGCGTCCGTCTGGCCCGAAACCTGCAGGAAGTGACCTTCATCGGGCGAGCCAGCCTCATCCAGGCGACCGAGACCGCGCAGGCGGTACAGCGTGCGGTGGCTCGGTCAGAGTCGCTGAAGGGGATGAACTGGCTGGACCTCACGGCCATCACGGCACGCGACCGCGCCCTCCTCGTGGAACGTGGCCTTGTCGGCGAACACTTCTCGACGGCCAATCACCCACGAGGCATGGCCATCGCCGATCACGGCGAAGTGAGCATCTTGGCCAACGAGGAAGACCATGTGCGTGTGCAGGCCGTGCGCTCGGGATCCCGTGTGGCGCAAGCGCTGGAAGCCGCGCGGGACGTGGAGCAGGCCCTCGGCCAGCACCTCCCGTTTGCGTTCCATTCACGGTGGGGATTCCTCACCGCGTGCCCGACCAATGTCGGGACCGGCCTCCGCGTCAGCGTGATGGTGAGCCTGCCGGCGATGGCACTCACGGGGCAGGTTCCACGGCTCCAGCGAGCAGCCAAGGAGCTGCATCTTGCCATCCGCGGTTTCCGTGGCGAAGGGACAGGCCACGAGGCGGACCTCTTCCAGGTCAGCAACCAGATCACGCTCGGCCGGAGTGCCTCGGAGTTGGCCGATGATTTCTCGCGCGCGATCGTCCCGGAGCTTGTCGAGTGGGAACGGGCCGCGCGGCGCGCGTACCTCCAAGCGAATCGATGGCCCGCCATCGATCGCGCGGCGCGGGAGGTGGCGATGCTCCAGTCGTGTCGCCTGATGGCACGGGACGAGGCGATGAAGCGGCTGGGTCGCGTGCGCCTTGGCGTGAGCCTGGGTCTCATTCAGGGGGCGAGTTACGTCCAACTCTCGTCGCTCATGCTCCGGATCCAGCCGGAACATCTGGCCATCGAGCGTCCTGCCGCGTCGCATGGCGTTGAGCAAGACAGGCTGGAGCGCGCGAGGCTCCTCCGGGAATCGTTTGCCAGCGTGTCGGTGAGCGGCTGCGACGCCTCCTGAGGGTCGGCCGGCGAGACCCGCTGCCGAGCGGCCGTGCGGCCTCCAGTTCACCTCGGGTCAGGACGCCGTCGCCGCGGCCAGCCGCGCGTGGATCCGGTCAGCCTCGTCGGCACAGTCGAAGTCCTTCACGGTGATCCCGTTCGCATCGTGCGTGGAGAGCGTCAGCGTCACCTTGGAGTACCGGATGAGGATGTCGGGATGGTGCTGGACCCGCTCGGCGTGCTCGGCGACGAGGTTCACAAACCGCATGGCGTGCACGAAATCAGTAAAGGCGTACGCGCGCTGCAGGGCGTCGCCGATGCGGCTCCAGTCGCCTCCGCCGGGTGACGAGGCGAGTCGGGCATCCACGGCGGCGAGGTCCATCGCATCCATCGTGTCAGTATAAACCTCGCGAGTGACCACTCCCACGCGCTGCACCCGATTGGCCCCCACTCCCAGTGGTCCACTCCACCTTGGCCACGCCGTCTCATTCCTCGTCGCCTGGGGCCTGGCCAGGCACGAAGGCTGGCGCATTGTCCTGCGGATCGAGGACATCGATGCGGCGCGATGCCGACCCGAACATGAGCAATCGATTCGCGACTGCCTCCGCTGGCTGGGACTTGACTGGGACGCCGAGGTGGAGGCACAGGCTGGACGTCGGCCACGGCACGTCGCGGTCATGGACTCGCTGTGCGCTGACGGAATGGCCTTCCATGCCACGCCGTCGCGGCGGGAGCTGCGGGCCATCAAGGCAGTCGCGGGCGGCGATGGGGGCGACGAGGCCGCGCCGCACGCCGGGGAGCCGGTGCTTCGATTCCCTCCCTCGATGCGGCCCGCGGTCGCCCGCGTCCGCTTTGACCCCTCCACGGGCCCGTGGCGATTCCGCAACGATGCCGGCCCCACCCTCATTCAGGATGGCTTCCTGGGAACGCTCACGATGGACACCGCTTCGGTGTGGGGTGACCCCATCGTGTGGACACGGTCGGGCGCACCCAGTTACCAGCTGGCGGTCACGGTCGACGACGGCGATGACGGCGTGACTGATGTCGTTCGCGGCGCGGACCTGTTCCAGTCGGCGGCGTTGCAGACCGTCCTCCACCGAGGGCTGGGCCGCACCCCGCCGCGGTGGTGGCACGTCCCGCTGGTGCTGGACGCAGGCGGTGCGCGCCTGGCGAAGCGCACTGGCGCGATGAGCCTGCTCCAGATGAAGGAGTGCGGCGCGTGCGCTGGCGAGCTGGTCGCGCGAGTGGCCTCGATGATCGGGCTGCGTGACGGCACCGCGCCGGTGACTTCAGCCGAGTTTGCCCGCCTCTGCAATCCCGCGACGTTGCGCGAACACTGCTTGAAGCGGCGCGACGGGATCGTGGCACTCCCCTAGACTCGACGGATGGCGTTCGCCACGACTTCGGACCTTTCGTTGCGCACCATCCATGTGCTGGTGGTGGGCCAAGACTCGCTTGCGACGTCTCAGGTGGCGGCCAGGCTTGAGGCCATGGGCGGATTTGTCACTTCGATGCCGGAGGCCCCATCACTCCCCGTCGGTGCGCTGGGGACCACCGGGGGCCGGGCCATGCTTCTCGTGGTGGGATCGCCGCGCGGCGCGGCCATGATGGCCCTGTGCGCCGATGCGAGGGAAGCCAACGTGCCGGTGGCGGCCATCGCTGACTCCAGTGACGTGCCCGATGGCGTCCACGCGGCTGGCAGCGACGCGGCCCCCGACGAAGTCGCCGGATTCCTCCGTGGCATCATGGCTCGCCAGTCCGTGGTTCGAGACCTTGGAGACCAACTGTCGCGCGCGACCCAGCAGGACGCGCCGCTGCGAAGCGAGATGAATCGGCTGCAGGACGAGCTCTCCCTGGCCGCCAGCGTCCAGCGGGAGTTTCTTCCTCGCGCGCTCCCTCGCGTGGGCGACTGGACGACCGCCGCGCTCTGGCGGCCCGCCAGCTACGTGTCGGGCGACATCTACAACGCCTTCCGCGCCGATGAGCACCACCTCGCGATCTTCATCGTCGACGCCGTCGGCCACGGCGTGCCCGCGGCGCTGCTGACGTTGGTGCTGGCGCGAGCCATGCCGATCAAGAAGATCGAGCCCGGCCACTATCGCCTCTACACCCCCGCCGAATCGCTCCGCCTGCTCAATCGCGAGATGGTCCAGTACACCGGCCGCCATGCTCGATTTGCCACGGCGGCCTACGCGCTGGTCGACCTTCGCACCGGGCGGACGCGCGTGGCCACGGCCGGCCACCCAGCCGTGCTCAAGATTGGTGCCGGCGGGACGATGGCCCCGGTGGAGAGTTCCGGCCCGATCCTCGGGATCCTGGAGGACGCGGAGTTCGAGGAGCGCGAGGTGGAGGTCGGCCCTGGCGAGGGGCTGATGCTCTACACCGATGGATTCGAGCACCTGTACCCGAAGGCCCATCCGACGATCGCGGGCGCCATGCTCCCCACCGACCAGTTCCTGTCCCTCTTCCAGGACGCCGCCGCGCGCGGGCAGGCCACAGCGATCGCCGCGCACGTGGAAGAAGCGATTGACCGCGCCAAGGGCGGGCTGCCGCTCATCGATGACGTGACGCTGGTGGTGGCCACCCGCTCGTGAGCCCACACGGAGGCGGGCGATGCCCGCTCAGCGTCTGGCGGCAAGGGCCACCACGGCCTTGGCCAGCTGGTCAAACTCCAGGTTCACCACGTCACCGGCGCGCAGCGCCCCAAGGAGTGTGGCCCGGATGGTCTGGGGAATCAGCGCGACGGCAAACGACCCCGCACGGCGATCCACCCGCGCAAGCGTGAGGCTCACGCCATCCAATGCGATCGACCCATGGTCGAGCAGCCACTGTGCCTGTGCCGGATCGACAGAAACCGTGACGCGGCAGCCGTCCCGTGCGCACACGTCGACCACGGTCCCCGTCCCATCGACGTGCCCCTGCACCACATGCCCGCCAAGCGGTTCCCCGGCGAGGAGTGCACGCTCCAGGTGCACGCGGTGGCCTGGCCTCAGGGACCCAAGCGTGGTCAAGCCCAAGGTCTGCGGGATGACGTCAAACTGCAAGCCGTCAGCAACCACGTCAACCACGGTGAGGCAACAGCCGTTGACCGCGATGGAGTCGCCCAGCCGGATTGAACCCAGCGCGGAGACGCCGCCGTCGACACCCACGACAAGTTGGCGACCGGCCGCGGTGGGTTGGGAGTGGGCCACCGTGCCCAGTGACCGGATGAGTCCCGTGAACATGGCGCTACCAAGCCACCACGATGTCCGCGCCCGGGTAGTACCGCGCGAGGATTTTCCGGTAGTCCGCACCGCTGCGAGCCATGGCCTGTGCGCCGTACTGGCACATCCCGCAGCCGTGGCCGAAGCCAAGGCCATCCAGCGACCAACGTCCATTCCCCGAGGTTCGCACTTCGAAGTCGCCGCTGCGCACCGTGGCGGCGCCCTTCGGTGCGTATCGATTGAGGGCCACCCGGAGATCCTCGGCCGGAACCGTGAAGGAGTGCCCGTCCGCATCGCGCACGACGTAATCGATCGCGCGCCCGGCGCTGTTGTCATGCGCGCGCTGCACCGAGACGATGCGCCCCAGCCCGCTGGCCGCCTTGGAGTGGATCGCACGCCCCCAGGCGCGGAGTCGCTCTCGCAGGTCGGCTTCGCGCAGCTCCACCGACCAGGCCCTGGGCTTCGCCCCCTCGCAGCAGACTTCGGAAAGTCGAGGTCCGTGATCGCCCGAACGCAGTGGCCAGATGTCGTGGTGCGGATTGGAACTCACGGAGTCCGCCACGTTGGCGCCACGCCCGCCACAGCAGGACGAGTAGTACGCGGGGACCACCTTGCCATCAAACACCAGCACCTGGCCCCGAGTGGAGCTCGCGCCTTGCACGGCCTGCGGCCGGGTCGTCACCCCCACGAAGGCTTGGTTCCGCTCGCCAGCCACCACGTCGAAGTGGCGCCGTGCGGCCCATCGATCCATTTCGACCAGGGCGTAGGAACGTGCCGCCACCGCCTGGGCCCGGTACGCATTGATGTCCCACGCGGGCAGGAGTTCCTTCGCGATGACGCCGGGGACGTAGTCCTCAAGCTTCACCTGGTCGACGACATCCACCCCCGTGGAGGTTGGGTGCAGCGTGATGGAGCCGGGCCAGGTGATCGCGTCCCAGACGATCGACTGGTCAGCATCGGCCAGTGGATGGACCTCAAGCGGTCGTGCGGCATCGAATCGACGGACTGCCGGCTCCGTCCCGGCGCGCCCCGTCACGATCCAGCCATCGCTCGCGCGCGACACCGCAATGGGCGTCGCCATCGTGGCGGAGTTTCCCGTGCCGGGTTGTGCCAGCCACACGAAGTGCTGCGGGTGGTCAAACCGGAGTTCTCCCACGGCGACTGAATCGCCGATGCGCACCCGCACCAGTGGCTCGTGTTCCGGCGGTGCTGGGAGCGGCCTGGGGACAGGAGCCGATGCCGAGGCCGGAGCTGTGGCCGAAGCCGTGCCCCCGCCAGTCGATCCATCGGAGGGAGTGGACGTTGGTGCCGAGGGCTGCCTGGGTGCCTCCCGAGCAGCGCTTGTTTCCTCTGTCGCCACGCATCCGCCCGGGCCAGGGGCAATGAGGATCGAGACCACCCCCGCGAGTGCCACCAGGCTGGAGAGCAGTATTCGCTGTGCGGCGTGGAGGCGCGAGGCACGCGGTGCACGCGCCGGGATGGCATCCGCGGTGCGTGCGATGCCGGTCATCCCTCGAGTGGACGGAAGCCGAGGCTGCGCTCGACGAGCAGGTTTCGCAGTTCGTCCAGGCTGGTGGTGCCGAAGTTCTTGATGCCCATCAGCTCCGCTTCGGTGCACATCGCGAGGTCGCCGACGGTGCGGATGCCCAGGTGGGCGGTGGCCCGCCGCGCGCGGACCGAGAGTGCGATTCCGGTCAGCGGCGTATCGAGCAGGTCTCGACCGACGCGCTGCTCCAGCGAGGCAAAGTGCGGGTCGTCGCTCGTGGAACCCACGCGCCGCTCGGTCGAGCTTTGCCCCAGCGACAGCCCCTTCTGCGAAAGGGCCCGCTTGATTTCATCCAGTGACTGGTCGCCGAAGTTTCGGTAGGCGAGCAACTCGGCTTCGGTCACCCGGACCAGGTCGCCGAGCGTCCGGATGTTCATCTTGCGAAGGCAGTTCCGCGCGCGGAGCGACAGGTCCACGTCGGTCACCGGAATGTCGTAGAGCGCATTTCGCTGCGGATCGACCTGCTCGGCGGGTTCGACCAGCCGGGCGGTGGCGCCGCCGGAGACGTTGCGCAAGTAGAGGCGGGCACGGGCGTTGTTGGGATCCACTTCGAGCACGCGGCGAAGGCATCGCTCCGCCCGGGTGAACTCGCCCGAGTCCTCAAAACGGATCGCCTGATTGAGCAAGGCCCTCACGGGCGGGTGCGGCAGGTGGATGATTTCCTCGTACACCCGCGCGGCGGCGTGGTCGTCACCGTGCTTGTCCAGGAGGTAGGCCAGCTTCACCAAGGCCGCGGGGTGCCGTCCCGACTCGGCGATCGCAGCCTCGATGGCCCCGATCGCGGCACTGAACCGGCCGCCAGCCTCCAGCTCCTCGGCTTTGTCGAGGGCCGAAGCCAACGCCGGTGGTATGGCATCGAGTGTGGGATGTGGCGTCATGGGGTGGAGGATCGAAACAGGATCGTAGCAATCGCGCGGTTGGGCTCAAGCCCCTGCGGCCGGTGCCGTCCGACCCAGCAAGTCGATCGACCGCCAACGGTTGGACTCGAACCGAAGCCCGAGCAGCACGCCGAGCACCGAGATGTAGATGCTGGCGCCTATCCAGGGGCCAAGCGATCCCCATTGCGGCACCCAGGCCACGAGCGCCCCTCCCAGCCCGACGATGAGGACCCAGGAGAGCACCACCGTGAGCGCCGCGGGCCAAATCGTGTCGCCGGCGCCACGCAGGGCGCCGCTGTACACGATTCCGATGGCGTCGAAGAACTGGAAGAGGGCCGCGCAGATCATGATCGTGGCCCCGACGTCCACCATGTGCAGGAGCGTGGCGGGATCCTCCCCCGGCGCGCTGGCAAAGACGGCGATCATCGGCCGACGGAAGAGGATCATCGCCACTCCCCACGAGGCCATGTAGAAGATCGCCATCCGCACGGTGACCCGGGCGTATTGCGTCGCGCGCTCCTTGTCCCCCGCCCCGATCGCCTTGCCAACCAGGGCGGCGCAGGCCACGCTGAATCCGATCGCCGGCATGAATGAAAGGTGCATGTACCGGAGGGTGGCCCACCCGGCCGCCAGCTCAATCGTGCCAAACTGCCCAACCAGGACTGACATGAAGATGGCCCAGGCCAACATCTCGTTGGCGTTCTGGAGCGCCGGCGCCCAGCCCAGCCGAAGGAGGTCGCGCATCGGCCCCCACGCGGGCTTCCAGCAGGACCAGAAGTGAAACTCCTGGTTGAATCGAGGTCGCAACAGCACCACGAGCGGCACGAGGAACTCCACGCCCGTCCCGAAGAGTGTGCCGATGGCCGCGCCGGTCACCTCCAGGCGCGGGGCGAACGGGATCCCGGGCAGCCCCCACTCGGGGATGCCCTCGGGGCCATAGATCAATGCGTAGTTGCCGACCAGGTTGGCCACGTTTCCGAGGATCGCAGCGACGGCGACGACCTTGGGCCAGTGGATGCCGAAGAAGAAGCCGCTGATGGCCTTGGAGCTGAGCGTGAGCACCGCCCCGAAGCACAGCACCTGGCCGTAGGCAACCTCTCGCGTGACGAGCGATTCGTCATGGCCCAGCATGTCAAACAGCGTGGGGAGGAAGAATCCCCAGGGGAGGATCACGACCACCGCACACACGATCGAAACCCACACGCCGGCCCAGGCGTAGCGCGCCGCCTCGCGTGGTCGACCCGCCCCCAGGTTCTGCGAGGCGTAGGTGTTCACCAGCGTGACGATGCCGTACATCGCGGCGATCGCCGTCCAGACCCACACGCCCCCGTTGCCCTGTGCGGCCACGGCCTCGGGGCTGATCCGCGCCACCATCATGCTGTCCACAAACTGCATGACCGTGTACGAGGTCATCGCCACGACGGTTGGCCACGCCTGTTGCCACACTTCGCCCCGAACGGATCGCGCAGCCGCGACGGGGGGCGCGGTGGTCACAGTTCGACCAAGACCATGTCAGCGTCCACGCGAGCAGGCCCGCTCGGCCGGTGAATGCCCCCATCAAAGCACTCAAGCCCCTTGGCGGTCGCCATCTCGGCACGGATGGCCTCCACATCGAAGGGATGCGTGCGGGCCTTCCGGTGGATGGCGTCGAGGTCGATCGCGATCTGGCCTTCGCTGCGAGCAAAGTCCAAGGTCGGGATCGCCTGCGCGAAATGCTGGGCTCGATCGTTTGCGTTCACGAACGTGCCGGACTTCTCCACCCATGTCGTCGACGGAAGGAGGACGCTGGCCGATCCAGTCAGCGCATTGGGAAGCGTGTCCAGGAGCACGAACGGCATCGACGCGACGGATTGCGCCACGTCTGGCGTGACCCAGGCGCTGGGGTAGTTGCCCGTGATGAGCGTCGCCTTCACCACGCCGGCGCGGATCGCGGCCGTGAAACCGGCGACATCGACCACCTTGCCGTCCGACCGCCCGGGGAACGTGGCCGAGACGGACTCGAGCACCCGCCGAACGCCTCGCGCGTTGGGGGCTTTTTCGGCATGCACCCGGAAGCCATTGGGGAAGACCTTGTCCTCGCCCCGCACGGGGACGGGACCGACGCCCAGCACCGCGTTGGCGTCCATCGCCAGGACGAGGTGGGCCAGCAGGTACGCGTCCTCGCAGGACACCATGGGGCTCACGAGCAGGCCCAGCCTCCCCGCTGCCGCACCATCCGACAGGAGCTGGTGGGCGGCATTGAGCGCCTCGCGCCAGGCCTCCCCGGCCTGCTCGCGCACGAACGCCTCGCGGCCGCGAATCGCCGGCATGGCCAGCCGGTCCTCGGCGTGCACGAACTTCCAGCCGTAGCGAACCTCGTCGGTGATCCACCACTGGTTGACGGCCATGTTGGTCCGCGGCTTGATGCGCCAGACTCGACCCTCGTTGTGCTCGACAGAAATGTTGTCGCCGCTCGCCGTGATCCCGTCGATGCTGGCCGCCTTCTTGAGGAACCAGACCCGCTGCTGGAAGAGGAAGTCCTTGTCCAGGAGTGCGCCGACGGGGCAGAGGTCGATGACGTTGCTGGCGAGCTCGTTGTCCAGCGCCATTCCAGGGAACACGTCGATGGATTCGGTGCCGCCCCGGCCGTCCACCATGAGTTCCGCGGTCTGCGTCACCTCGCGCGTGAATCGCACGCACCGCGTGCACATGATGCAGCGATCGCTGTAGAGCAGGATGTTGGGGCCAACGTCCTTCTTGGGCTGCTTGATCTTGTCTTCCTGGAATCGACTCTCGCCACGGCCATACTGGTACGAGTAGTCCTGCAGGTGGCACTCCCCGGCCTGGTCACAGACGGGGCAGTCCACGGGGTGATTGATGAGCAGGTACTCCATGACCTGCTTCTGGTTGGCCACGGCCTTGGGGCTGTCGGTGTAGACCACCATGCCATCGTTGGCCTGCGTGTGGCACGTCGGCACCAACTTCCCCATGCTTTCAAGCGCGCCGGTCTTGGGGTTGGGTTGCCAGACCTCGGCGAGGCAGATCCGGCAGTTCCCCGGAACCGACAATGACGGGTGGTAGCAGTAGTGCGGGACCTCGATGTCCGACTCGGTGGCCACCTGCAGGATCGACTGCCCCTTCTGGAAGGCGCAGGTCTTGCCGTTGATCGTCAGTTCGGGCATGGGTGGGGGAATATAGCCCTTGGAGGGATCATCCCCCCACCGGGCGATCACCCAGCCGGGTCCGGAGACTGAGTCGGACCTGCCCATCCGAGAGCGCCACGGCATCGATCGACACGTGGCGACCGTCGCCCAAGGTGATCTCGCTGGGAAGCTTGACTGTCGTGGGGTCCCAACCGAGCGCGCCGATCCACGCGGCTGGGATCGATTGCTCTCCCACCCATGCCTCGAGGACCACTGGCTCCCACGAGTCGGCGCGGCGTTCGAGCGCCACCGATGCCGACAGGAACCATCCATCCGCCGGCAGGCCGATGACGAGGCGCGACGCACCACCAGGGAAGGGCTGCTCCGCCAGCCGAACGCCTTCAGGAACCTCCACCGGGACCACGCCGCCATGCGCGATCCACTCCGGCAACCGGCAGTCGAGCCAGCCCTGCACGGCACCAAGCGGAATGGCCATTGTCCATGCCTCCGAGGCCGGGCGGAGTCGATGCCACTCGCTCGCGACCAATTCTTCCAGTTCCCGGCCGGCGCGGTGCGACGCACTCTCGGGCTGCGAACCCCGGCCAGAGGCGCAATCGACGGAACCTCGGGTGGCCCAGGCGGGGACTCGAGCCATCCGCACGGCCGCGACCAGGCAGGCTCCACACACGGCCAGAAGGACCAACGCCGCGGCCAGCCGGACCCGGCGCATGCTCAACCTTCAAATCGCCTGACGACCACCGTGTCGTTCTGCCCGCCGAATCCGAATGAATTGCTCAGGCAAATGTCCACCTTCGCGGCGCGCGCGACATTAGAAACGTAGTCAAGGTCCAGTTCGGGATCCTTGCGATCGTGGTTGATGGTCGGAGGCAACATGCCTCGCTCGATGGCAAGCACGCACGTCATGAACTCCACGGCCCCGGCCGCCGCGATCAGGTGGCCCATCATGCCCTTGATCGAGCTCATCGGGATCCTCGGGGCCAGCTCCCCGAAGACGCGCTTCACGGCGACGGTCTCGATGGAATCGTTTTCCTTCGTGCCAGTGCCGTGGGCGGAGATGTAGTCAATCGGCGCACGACCATCCGGGCGGGTCGCATGGGGGTCGATTCCAGCCTGGTCAAGCGCCTGCAGCATCGCCGCAGCAGCCCCCCGTCCATCGGGCTGGATGTCGGTGATGCGGAAGGCATCGGCGCTGGAGCCGTAGCCCGCGACCTCGGCGAGCGGGCGCGCGCCGCGGGCGAGCGCGTGGTCGAGCGTCTCGAGCACCACCATGCCCGATCCCTCTCCCATCACGAAGCCATCTCGGTCAATCGAGAAGGGGCGGGAGGCCTTCGTCGGATCGCCCTTGAAGGTGCTGAGTGCCGTGAGTCGGTTGAACCCGGTCACGCCGAGCGGATGGACCATCGTGTGCGTGCCGCCGGCCACCATGACGTCGGCATCGCCACGCTGGATGATGCTGTACGCCTCGCCGATGGCCTGCGTGCTCGCCGCGCAGGCGGTGAGGCAATTGAAGGCCGGGCCGCGGATCCCAAGCTCTCGCGCGATGTGCGCCAGCGGCATGTTGGGCTCTTGCTCGATCTCCCTCGCGGCGGACAGTCGACCCTTCGCCGCCTCGATCCACTTCCGGCCGTCGCACCGCTGCGAGCCGGCGTCCCACGAGGCGATGTTCGTCTCGAAGAAGTTGATGGTGTCCAGGACACCCTCGCCCGCACCGAGGTACAGGCCCACACGGCGGGGATCGGTGGGCCGGCGCGTGGCCAACCCGGCCATGCGCCACGCCTGCACGGCCGCGCCGAGGGCGAACATCGAGTTCAGGCCGGCGTGCGCGTGAACCCTCTCATCGGCCACGAAGGGAGCCATGGATGGTTCGCGTACTTCGGCCGCGAATGTCGTGGGGAACGTGGAGGCGTCAAAGCGGGTGATGGGAGCCATCCCAGAGGCCGATGCCATGAGTCGGCTCCACACCGAATCGATGTCATTGCCCAGTGGCGTCACCCAGCCCATGCCGGTCACGACGATTCGTGGCGTGGCGCTCATGCGGCCCTCCCGAGGATCAGGACCGCCACCTGTCCACCGAGCCCGGCGCTCACGACCATCACATGGCGCAGCGGCGCGGCCGACGACGGCGCGGCCTGGGCGAGCACGCCATCGGTGGATGAGGCACCAAGGCGCGCGGGCAGGCGCTGCGACTCGAGGCAGCGGACGGCGACGGCGGCCTGCAGGGCGCCGGTCCCGGCACCGCAGTTGCCCACTGCCGGCATGATCGTGACGAGCGGGATGGCGGCGGTGCGTGGACCGAAGACTGACTGGAACGCCGTGCGCTCCGCGGCATCGGTTGATGGGATGCCTGTCCCCATGGGGATGATGGCGTCGATCGACTCAGGTTCCAGCCCGGCGTCGCGCAACGCCGCAGACATCGCGGCCGCCACGTCCTCGGCCGCGCCCGAAAGATCCAGTCCGACGGTGTCGGCGCACGCGCACTGCCCTGCCGCGAATCCGTCAACCCTGGCGCGGATCGTCGCGCCTCGAGCCCGGGCGGTTCCCTCCGCCTCGAGGACGATGAGGCCGCCGCCCTCGCCCAGCACGCTGCCATCGGCCTCCCCGGCGTAAGGCTTCACGGCCGTGCGTGCATCGCCATCGGCGGGAAGGGCGCAGAGCCGGCCAGCAAACTGCTGCCGGATCAGTCCCATGGGGTTGATCTTGCTCTCGGCGCCACCCGCGAGGCACGCGTCTGCGGCACCTCGCTCCACGGTGCGGATCGACTCGCCCATGCTCAGGAGCCCTGACGCTTCGGCGCAGGTAATCGTGTTGGATGGCCCGTGACAATCATGGATGATCGTGACATGGCACGCCAGCATGTTGGGCAGGTACTTGAGGAGCCACAACGGCGTGAGGTTGGTCATCCCCACCGATCCCCATGCGTTGATGTCAAATCCACCTGCCGGCGTCCGGCTGGTCACCAAGGCCGCCGTCAGCTCGTCCACGTCGCAGGCAATGAGGCCCGCACCGATGTGGCATCCGAATCGATTGGGGGCGATGGTTGGAGGAGACCCCTCCGCCGTCCCCTTGGTCACCAGCCCGGCGTCACGCACGGCGGCATCGGCAGCACCGACCGCGATCTCGATGTCGCGCGCCATCACCTTGGTGGCCTTCCGGTAGCTCTTGGGGACCAGCTGCCGGATGTCGAAGTCTGCTGGCAGTTCGGCGGCCTGGGCGCACCGAAATCCACTGGCGTCAAAGGCCCGGACGGGGGCCACGGCGCATCGACCCTCGCAGAGCGCAGACCAGAGGGCATCGGTCCCGAGCCCGAAGCCGCACGCGGTGCCGGTCCCGGTCACCACCACTGCTCGTCGCGTACGCGCCATGAGGGCGGGAATGTACCCCGGTCACGCGCCACGCGCCGACCGCATGCGGTGCGAGAGTCGCATCGCCAACTCAAGGGCTTGCTCGGCATTGAGACGGGGGTCGACGTGCGATCGATAGGCCCGCGCGAGGTCCGATTCGGACAGTCGTCGCGCGCCGCCGACGCACTCCGTGACGTTTTCGCCCGTCAACTCCAGGTGGAGCCCGCCAAGCGGGACGCCAGCCGCCGAGTGCAGTTCCATGGCCGCCTCGGCCTCGGCCGCGATGTCGTCAAATCGCCGGGTCTTGACGGGGATGGCCGCCGCGTCGCTGGATGCCGTCACGCTCTGGCCGTTGCCGTGCATTGGGTCGCACAGCCAAGTCGGCGGTGCGGCGAGCCCGTCCATCGCGGCCAGCATCGGTGGGAGCCCGGCAGCGATCTCACTGGCACCAAATCGGTGGATGAGCACGATGCGGCCGCGCTCGCCCGACGGATTGAGGAACTCCACGAGCTCGCGGACCTGAGCCGGGCTCGTGGACTTCCCGACCTTGATTCCGATGGGATTGCAGATGCCTCGTGCGTACTCCGCATGCGCGCCATCGCGCGCGGCCGTGCGCACGCCCAGCCACGGCAGGTGGGTCGAGAGGTTGTACCACCCCTCGCGGCGCGGGACTCGTCGGGTGAGCGCCTGCTCCAGGGGGAGGACCAGGCACTCGTGGCTGGTCCATATCTCGACCTGCGCAAACTCGCGGATCGAACGCCCGGCCACGCTCTCCATGAATCGCAGGGCTTCGCGCACTTCATGCACGATGCGGCCATACTCCTGCTCCAGCTCCGCATTCGCGATGAACTCGAGGTCCCAATTCTCGGGATGGTGCAAGTCGGCAAACCCGCCCCCGGCCAAGGCCCTGACAAAGTTCAGTGTGAGCGCCGCGCGCTCGTGGCCCCGCAAGAGGAGCGTCGGGTCCGGACGCCGCGCCGAGGCCTCGAACTCCGGTCGATTCACGTTGTCGCCGCGATACGCCGGAAGCGACTGCCCGCCCCGCACTTCCAAGTCCTGGCTGCGCGGCTTGGCGTACTGGCCCGCCAGGCGCCCGATGCGCACCACAGGCTTGCCGCCCCCATGCACCAAGATCAGGCTCACCTGGAGCAGGACCTTCAGCATGTCCGCAATGCAGCTCGGCCGGCAATCCGCAAAACTCTCGGCACAGTCGCCACCCTGCAGCACGAACGCATCGCCCCGGGCAGCCAGTGCCAAGCCTTCCTTCAGCGCCTCCACTTCCCAGCTGGTCACCAGCGGCGGCAACTGCGAGAGCTCACGCTGGACGGACGCCAGCGCCTCGGCGTCGGGCCACTTCGGCTGCTGCAACGCCGGGCGGCGCGACCAAGAGTCGGGCTGCCAGTCGGCATCAGCCAGGGCTGTCGGGTCGGTCGAGTGAGGCACGTTCGTCACGCAGGGAGATGTGCACGGCACGCTGATGCGGGCGACAGGACTTGAACCTGCACGGGCTATGAGGCCCACGGGAACCTAAATCCCGTGCGTCTGCCAATTCCGCCACGCCCGCGAGAGGTGGCGATCCGACGGTGGACTCTACACTCACGCTGTCGATGGGCACGCGCGAGAGAACCGTGTTTGGCTTCTTGGCCGGCGTGGCGCAGAGCCTTGCGCCGTTCGTCGCGCGAGTCGTGCTGTGCCTGGCGTTCATGCCGCTCGGCTGGAGTGCACTCTCTGGATCAAGCCGTTTTGACCAGGCCCAGACGGCCACCCTCCGCGACACGCTCCATGTCTCGCTCGACGTCTCCGAAGACGGCACCAGCGCGGGGGACACCTACCTGGAGCTGGCGCTCCTCCTCCACGAGCGGCACTTTGGGCAAGAAGTGATCACGGCGCGCGTGGTCGCCGGCGTGCAGTTGGTGGGAGGCATCCTGATCCTGGCCGGTTTCCTAAGCCGCCTGGTGAGCCTGGCGTTCCTGGTGGTCCTCGGCATGCTGTACCTCCCCTTCGACGTCAGTCCCGAGGCTCTCCGGACGATGGCCCAGTTCGCCGACGCCGATCGGCTCGTCAACCTGCTCCACCTGAGTGCCGCGGCGTTGTGCCTGCTGATTCTGGCCCAGGGCCCAGGGTTCCTGAGTCTTGACACGCTGGTGTTCGGGCTCCGCGACGATGACCCGTTGGCCCACGACTGACGGCCGTCACTCACGCGGCATCGAGTCACCCATTTGGCGCAACTCGTTGCGGAGGATCGCGGCCAGTTCGTAGTTTTCGTTGGCCACGGCGCGCCGGAGGCGCTCTTCCAACTCAGCCCGCTGGGACGATGGCAGCTTCGGGGTCAAGAGTTCGCGCATCGACCTCAGGATCGCGGCCTCGGGGGAGGCATCAAAACGCGGCGTCATCCCCATCACCGCGAAGGACTCGCGAAGTTCGGCCAATCCATGATCCAGTGCGGCGACCGCGGCCCGACCATCCCCGGCGCGGACGGCGGCGGCCGAGGCACTCCGCGCCCGCATCAGGACAAACTGGATCCGCATCTGCTCAAAGATGGCGCGATCCTGGGGTCGACCAGCCCGTCGACGGACGAAGTCCACCACTTCGACGTTCCGATGGCAGTCGCGCGCGGCGTCGCCCGGTCGACCCACCGCCGAGAACGCCGCCGCACGCTGTTGGTACAGGATGCACTCGGCCCGGAGGGCTTCGACTTGGTCTGCGGTCAGCGGCTGGTCCGTTTCCGTCGCCGACAGGGACGCCAACAGCGATTCATGCCCGCCAGGGCGCATCCCATCGGGTCTCCCGGCCGTTTCGATCTGGAGGATGCCCAGCTCCACCCGGACTTGGAGGACCCTTCGGGATTCCCCTACGGCCACTTCCCGGACCCTGGGTCCGGCGGCATCCCACGGCCATTCTTCCATCATTCTCGTCAAATCGTGCATCGGAGCCGGATCCTACGCCTCCCTCGGCCGGATTCACACCCCATCCACGGTCCGTGATGATGGGTTTGCGTCCCGTTTCGAACCGAGTCGCACTTTGGTTACGATTGTCAGTCCATGGTTGTGGTGGCCGTCGTCCGGCCAACGCCCCCACGAGAGTGTGTGATTGAGGATGTTCAGCCGAAGTCTCGCTGCCAACGACCTGCAGCCTTACCTCAAGGCGATCCAAGGCGAAGCGCTTCTCACCACGGAAGACGAGAAGGTGCTTGGTTGGGCGATCGTCAATGAACAGTGCTCCGAGTCGAAGGAGCGGATGATCCGCGCCAACCTCCGGCTCGTCATCGCCATCTGCAAGAACTACACCCACCGGGGGCTGCCGCTGGCCGACCTCATCAACGAGGGGAACATCGGGCTGATTCGCGCGGTGGAAGGGTTTGACCCGGCACAGGGCGCTCGATTCTCGACCTACGCATCGTGGTGGATCAAGCAGGCGATCAAGCGCCAGCTGATCAACGCCGTCCAGCCGATCCACATCCCCGCCTACATGGTGGACCTGATCTCACGCTGGAAGCATGCGACCAAGAAGCTGACGGAACTGAATCGACGGGCGCCGACGATGCAGGAACTGTCCGACGAACTTGGCATTCCGCTGCGGAAGCTGGCCATCGTCCGCCGGGCCGTGAAGGCGTACAACGCGCCGAGCCAGACGCCAGCCGGCGAAGATGGCGAGGGACTGAACATCGACGAGATGGTCTCGGACATGCGCCACGGCGACCCCGCCGAGAACACGGCCCAGAGCGAAGACCTGGCGGTCATCCTCAACCTCCTCGACTCCATCGACGACCGTGAGGCTCGCGTGCTGCGCCTGCGATTTGGCCTGGAGGGGCACGAGCCGCTGACCCTGAAGCAGATCGGCGAGGTCGTCGGTCTCACCCGCGAGCGCGTCAGGCAGATCGAGCTGGAAGCCCTCAAGAAACTTGGCAAGCGCCTGGAAGACTCCAAGGTGTCGCGCTACTTCAACGTCCGGCGGGACTGACCCGCGCAGTCGTGGCGCAGGGCTGTGGCGCGGTGCCGCCGCGCGGGTCCGCGGCTCCGGCCCTCCCCCGTCGCAGCAGGCTCCTGCTCAGGTGGTCGACTTGTAGAACGGAAGCGGGACGATGGTGGCGGCGGCCGACTTGCCGGGGCCAAACTCCACTTCCAGCGTCGTGCCGAGGACCGCATCGGCGGTCTGGACGTACGCCATGGCGATGGAGGCGTCCAATGTCGGGCTGAGGCACCCGCTCGTCACGACGCCCGTCGGCTGCCCGGCCCGCAAGACGCGCATGCCCTGGCGCCCGGCGCGCCGCCCCTCCAGCCGGAGGCCGACCAGTTTCTTGGCGACGCCGCGCGCGGCGATCGCCCGAAGCGCCTCTTGCCCAATGAACGAGCCAGCCCGTTCGTCGTCCGCTCCCTTGTCCAGCTTCACGGCAAAGTCGAGTCCCGCGCTCAGGGGATCCGTTTCCTCGTCGATCTCGTGGCCGTAGAGCGGCATGCCGGCCTCCAGCCGCAGCGAGTCGCGCGACCCGAGTCCGCAAGGCTTCACCAATTCGGCCCCCTGCCCCTGCTTGAGGAACATGTTGAGGGCCGCCTTGGCCATGCCGGCGCCCAGGATGATCTCGACGCCATCCTCGCCGGTGTATCCCGTGCGCGAGACGAGGAGCTTGATGACGAGCAGGTTCTTCTCCGTGAATCGATACCGCTTCAGCGAAGGGATTTCGCGGGACATCGTGCTGACGATGTCCATCGCCTTCGGGCCTTGCAGCGCGATCATCGCGGTGGACTCGGTTTGGTCCTCCATCTTGAAGACCATGTCGCCCCTGACGGCGGCGAAGTGCTCCTTGAGCTTGGCCCGGTTGGCGGCGTTGCAGACCATCAGGAACTGGTCTTCGTCCAGGCAGTAGACGAGGACATCGTCCCGGCAGCCACCGCGCTCGTTGCAGACGAGCGAATACCTGATCTGGCCCTTGGCCATCCCCAGGATCTGCCGGGTGCAGACGTGGTCCAGGAATCGCCGCGCATGGCGGCCGCTGAAACGAAGCCGGCCCATGTGGGAGACGTCAAAGAACCCCACGGCGGTTCGGCAGTGTCGATGTTCCTCGATGATGCCCGTCCCGGTGTAGAGCAACGGCATCTCCCAACCCGCGTAACCCACGAGCTTGGCCCCATGTTCGTGATGAAAGGCCTTGAGGGGGGAGCTGCGGAGTGGTTCGGTGGCGACGTCGGTGGCTGTCATGGATGAATCGTGGATGCTATCGCTCGATGGCACCGCGCCACCCTCTCCCGGAAGTCGCGCCCGTGCTTCGGTAGTCTCCGGCCCGATGCTCGGAGCGCACACATGGCGGGCCTGCCGCCTGGGTCCTGACCCCGCCGCGTGGCGCGTGGCCGCGATGGCCGCGGTGGTCGCGGCCGTGGCGCTCGGGCTTGAGCCCCCACGAGCCACGTGCGCCACGACGATCGAGCCGTCGGTTGCGCAGCCCATCGACATCGGCGACGAGTCGCTGCAGGATCGACCCATCGCCCGGATCGATTTCAAGGGCCTCAAGCGCGTGACGGCCCAGGAAGTGCGCAACAACCTGCGCACCGCACCCGGCCAGCCATTCGACGCCGCGACGGTTCGCGCGGATATCGCCACGCTCTATCGGCTGGGCCATTTTGATGCGGTGGAGGCCGATGCGACGTTGCTGCCGGACGGCTCCGTGGCCATCACCTACATCATGACCGAGCAGCCCATCGTGGCGGACATCCAGGTCGTGGGGAACAAGGTGATCCCGGACCAAGAGATCGTGAAGGCGATCGGCCTCTTCCCGGGCGGCCCTCGCGACGATTTCCTCGTGGAAGCCGGCGTCCGGAAGGTCCGGGAGCTGTACCGCAAGCAGGGCTATTACTCCGCCGAGGTCCGGGTGGACGACACGATGCTGGAGGAGACTGGCATCCTCATCATCCGGGTGATCGAGGGACCTCGCGTGCGCGTCCGAGAAGTGGAGTTCACGGGGAACGAGGTGTTCGGTGACGACCTCCTCGAGGACCAGGTGCAGACCTCGACCTGGATCTTCATCTTCCGCAAGGGGGAGTTGGACAACGAGCAGCTGACCGATGACGTCGCCTCGCTGGTCGCGTTCTACAAGGACCGTGGCTTCATTGACGTCCGCGTGGATCACCGTGTCGAGGTCAGCCCCGACGGCGAGGAGGCCAAGGTGGTGTTCGTCATCGAGGAGGGTCGGCAATACACGCTCCGGTCGGTGCGGATCGCGCCCGCCCAGGCCCCTCCCGACGCCATCAACCTGGACCCCACGGCGCGGTCGCTTGCCGTCTTCAGTCCCGAACAGGCTCTGGGTCTCCTGCAGCTGCGGCCCGGCGACGTGTTCACTGCCGTCGGTGTCGAGCGATCCGAGTCCGATGTCCATCGCGCGTACGGCGAGATGGGCTTCGTCGATGCCCAGGTGGCAGGCGACTGGGTGCGGGTGGGCCCCGAACCCGAAGTGGACCTCCTGGTGCGCGTGAACCCCGGGCGATCGTGGACCGCGGGAATCGTCCGGATCCAAGGGAACGAGCTCACCAAGGACAACGTGATCCGGCGCGACATCCCGATCCAGCCCGGCAGGCCCCTCGACGGCAGCGCCCTGGAGGACGCGAACAAGAAGCTCAAGGAACTGCGCCTCTTCGCCGACGTCCGCGTCACGCCGCAGCCCCCCGACCCACGCGAACCTGACGTCCGCGACGTGCTCGTGGAGGTCAAGGAGATGAACACGGGAAGCGTGAACTTCGGCGCTGGCATCGGGAGCGATTCCGGCGTCTTCGGCTCGTTCAGCCTGGTGCAGCGAAACTTCGACGTCGCGGACTACCCCCTGTCCTTCAACGAGCTGGTGACCGGCCGCGCCTTCCGCGGTGCCGGGCAGACCTTCAACTTCACGTTGCAGCCGGGCAACGAAGTCTCCAACTACTCGATCGCCCTGTCGGACCCGCGCCTGCTTGACTCGCAATGGGGTGGAGGGACGTCGATCTTCTACCGGCTGCGCGACTACGAATCCGTCGCCAACTACAAGGAGAAACGGTACGGAGCGTCGGCCAACGTGACGCGAAAGCTCGGGGATGTCTGGCGGGGCAACCTCGCGTACCGGTGGGAGCACGTCGAGCTGTACGACTTTGACGGCAACACCCCCCTCGAGGTGTTCGAGTTCCGTGGGCCCGCGCCAACTGATTCGATGTCGCTCACCATCGACCGCACGACGACCGACAGCCGGCTCCAGCCCACGAAGGGATCCCAGCTCTCCCTGCGCGGGTCCTACCACGGGCTGATGGGGGATTACCCCTACTGGGAGGCTGGAGTCGAACTCACCACGTTCCTGGCGGTGGACGAGGACCTGCTCGGGCGCCGGAGCGTGCTTCGCGCGTCCGTGGAAGCCCGTCGCTGCTTCGAGAACCCCGACGGCGTCCCGATCTACGAGCGCTACTACCTGGGCGGCCGCACGCTCCGGGGCTTTGCGTTCCGCACCGTGAGCCCCAAGTCGCAAGGCACGATCGACAACCCGACCACCCCCAACGACGAACCCGTCGGCGGCACCTACCTGTTCTATGCCGGCTTGCAGCAGGAGTTCCCGCTCTTTGACAAGTACGTGTCCTGGGTGGCGTTCACGGACTCGGGCACCGTGACTGACAGCCCGAGCTTTGACGAGTATCGAGTCTCCATCGGCGTCGGCATGCGGCTCTACCTGCCGGCCTTCGGCCCCGTGCCGCTCGCCTTCGACTTCGCCGTGCCGATCAAGCGCGAGGAGAGCGACAAGACGCAGGTCTTCTCGTTCACGATGGACCTCCCCTTCTGAGCGAATCGGCGCGCCTGCCCGCGCTACCATGCCCCGATGCCGCTTTCACACTCGCGCCCCGGCCATCGGGTGCTCTGGCTCGGTGCCCTCGTTGCGGTCGTGCTGGCTGGAATGGCCTACGCCGCGGGCCGCCTGACGGCCACCCCATCCGCCGTCGCCAACCTGGACATCTTCGAGGTATTCGAGAAGCTCACGCAGCGCGCCGACATGGAGGTCGAGATCGCGGCCAAGAAGCGCGCCTTTGACGACGCGCTCCGCACGCGCAGCCAGGCACTGGAAGAGCAGGTCAAGGGGCTGGAGGCACTCCCGCCGGACCAGCAACTGGCGAAGTTGGATGACCTGAACCTCGCCAAGCTGCAACTTCGTGAGTGGGGCACGATGGAGGCCAGCGGGATCGACGTCGAGGAGGCGCTCCAGTGGCAGAACCTCTACCGGAGCGTCCAGCAGGAAGCCGCCCGGCTGGCCACCGAAGAGGGCTACGACTACGTGCTGGTGTACGACGGCCCCGCGACCATCCTCCGTGACCGAAACTCGCAGTCGCCGCAGGCGCAGCAGGTGATGGACCAGGTCATGCGGCGTCGCGTGCTCTTTGGCGCCGAAAAGGATGACATCACCGAACGTCTCATCATCAGGATGAACAACGCGCGCTCCACGAAGTGACGCGAAAGGACCGACCCGACATGCCAAACCCGATTGCGCGCCGCGCCCTGCGGCTTGTCCAGCCCGTGCTCCTTGTCATCGCGATCCTCGTCGGCCTGGCCGCCGTGGACGCCGGCAAGCCGGTCGTCGTCGCGACGATCGACATGGACCGGCTCTTCGACAACATCGACGCCGCCCAGGCCATCGACGCCAAGGTCGTGCGCGTGAAGGCTGAACTCGCGGCACGACTCGACGTCGCCAAGGCCGAGTTCAAGGAACTCCAGGAAGACTTGGAGAGCTTCGCCCCCGGCACTCCCGCCCACGACCATGCGGCCGACACCGCGCGCGCCAAGGCGGGCGAGCTCCGTGCGCTCGAGGCGTTCGCCGAGCACAAGATGCAGGCCGCACAGGGCGAGGGATTCCGCGACCTCTACGTGGTCGTCAAGCAAGTCGCCGCGGAGGTCGCGGGCGAGCAAGGCATCGACATCGTGTTCGTCGACGATGCCTCCATGGCGATCCGCGCGACGGACCTGCAGGGAACCATGCAGCAGATATCGGCCCGGCGCATGCTCTTCGCGAATGCCGCGCTGGACCTCACCGACGTGCTCACGCAGCGGGTCAATGCCGCGCTGAAGGCCCGGGCCGGCGGCTGAGATGGCGGCCACCTTCACGAGCCAATCCCTGTGCGACCTCCTTGGCGGGACGCTGGAGGGGCTTGCCGACGTCGTCATCACCGGCGTGGCCACGCTCACGGACGCGACGGAGGGCGACACCGTGCTGGTGCAGTCCTCAAGATACGCCGCGGGACTGGCCGCCTCGCGTGCGCGAGTGGCCGTCGTGTCCAACGGCGTCAAGATTCCAGACGAGGCTCGCCACACCGCCACCGGGCAGCGAACGCTGGTGTGGGTGCCCGATGCGGAAATCTCCTCGATCGCCCTCTTCGGGGCGTTTGCCCCGCCAAAGGAACTGCCCGATGTCGGGTGCCACCCATCGGCGGTGATCCATCCCACCGCGACCATCGACGCCACGGCACGCGTTGGGCCGCTGGTGAGTGTGGGTGCGCGGACAAGGATCGCCGGGAGCACGACGATCCATGCCGGCGCGGCCGTCGGTGCCGACGTGCAAGTCGGCCATGGGTCGACGATCGGTGCACGAGCCGTGCTCGGTGACCGCGTCGAGATCGGGAACGCCTGCGTCATCGGCCCCGGTGCGGTCATCGGCGAGGAAGGCTTCGGATACCGGCCACTGGGCCATCGGGGCCTCACCCGGGTGCCCCACATCGGTACGGTCATCCTGGAAGACGCGGTCGAGATCGGCGCGAACACCACGATCGACCGCGCAAAGTCGGGGGCCACCCGGATTGGCCAGGGGACGAAAATCGACAACCTCTGCCAGATCGGGCACAACGTCGTCATCGGCAAGCACTGCGCCATCTCGGGGCTGACGGGCATCGCCGGCAGCTGCACGGTCGGCGACGGCGTGGTGATGGGCGGTGCCGTCGGCATCGCGGACCACCTCACCATCGGGGCGGGCGCCCAGATCGGCGCCAAGAGCGGCCTCATGCGCGATGTCCCGCCGCGTGCCCGTGTCGCCGGGCTCCCCGCGCAGGACGTGCGAGACACGCTTCGCCAGGTGTCGCTCCTCAAGACATTGGTCGACCACGCGCCGCAGGTGCAACGACTGGTGAGGGAGTTGGGGGCCGCGCCGGCTGCCCAAGACGCCGGCCACGCCGAGGGGTCATGAGTTCGATCGCGACCAAGCCGGCTCCCATCGCGACCGCGCGGCAGCAGACGCTGGCGCGAGAGTGCGTCATCCGCGGGAAGGGGCTCCTCCTGGGCCACGACGCCGAGTTGGTGATTTGCCCGGGCGAACCAGACTCGGGGATCGTGTTTGAGCGAGTGGACATCGACCCGCCCGTGGCCATCCCCGCGCTCGCGGAAAACGTCGTCCGACGCCCGCGCCGCACCACCCTCCGATCCGGCGAGGTGTCGATCGAGACGATCGAGCACTGCATGAGCGCGCTGGCCGGACTGCGGATCGACAATGCCGTCCTTCGCCTTCGAGGCCCGGAACTGCCGATTGGGGACGGAAGCGCCCTGCCCTTCGTGGAGCCGATGCTGGAGGCCGGAGTGGAGGCGCAGGAGGCAGCACGCCGGGTCTACAAGCTGACCGAGGCCGTCTCCATCGACGAACCAGGAGCCACGGTCGCCGCCCTGCCCCATGACGAGCCTGGCATGCGCGTGGTGTTTGACCTTGACTACCGGGAGAATGCGCATCGAATCGGCAAGCAGGCCTGGAGCTACGACACGAACTCCGGCGACTACCTGAAGGAAGTCGCACCGGCCCGGACGTTCAGCCTTCGCGAAGAGGCCGAAGCGCTGTGGGCCGCCGGCATGTGTCGACATCTCACGCCGCGCGACGTGCTCGTCATCGGCGAGGACGGCCCCATCGACAATGCCTTTCGTTTCGAGAACGAGCCTGTCCGCCACAAGGTCCTGGACCTCATCGGCGACCTGTACCTGACCGGTTGCTCGGTGGCGTGCCGCGTGCTGGCGCACCGGTCCGGCCACCACATGAATCGTCGGCTGGCGCAGGCCATCCGGCAGCGGATGCGACTCGATGCACGTGCGGTGGCGCTGAGCGAATCGAAGGCGCTGGACGCGCGCGCGATCGCGCGGCTCATGCCCCACCGGTACCCGATGCTCCTGGTGGATCGAGTGCTGGAGATCGACCAAGGCAAGCGGGCGGTGGGCGTCAAGAACGTCACCATCAACGAGCCGTTCTTCCCGGGCCACTACCCCGGCACGCCGATCATGCCGGGCGTCTTGATCGTGGAAGCGATGGCACAGCTGGCCGGACTCATGCTCAGCCAGCAGCTGGAGCATTCGGGCAAGGTGGCCATCCTCCTCTCGATGGACGGCGTCAAGTTGCGGAAGGCCGTGACCCCGGGCGACCAGCTGATCCTGGAGGCGGAGACCATCCGGGCGACCAGCCGAAACGCCACGGTGCAGTGCCGGGCAAGCGTCGGGAACAAGACGTCGGCCGAGGCACTGATCCGCTTCATGATGGTCGATCCGGACTTCGCCTGACTCTGCAGGGGCGGTCTGTTCGGGGTCCCCGGAATCTGGAGCGGCCGGGCAGTATCCTGTGCATCGACCGGCCCCGGCGCGCTTCCATTGCGAACCCATGGCACGCATTCATCCCACCGCTGTCATCGACCCGACCGCTGAGCTGGCCGACTCTGTCGAGGTCGGCGCCTACTGCGTGGTCGGGCCGCGCGTGACCATTGGCGACGACTGTGTCCTCCGTGCCCACTCGCAAGTGGTGTCGATGACCCGGATGGGCCGTGGCAACATCGTCCATCCCTACGCGATCGTCGGGGGTGACCCGCAAGACCTCAAGTACCACGGTGAGCCGACGTGGCTTGAGGTGGGCGACAACAACCAGGTCCGCGAGTACTGCAGCCTGCATCGCGGGACGGGGAACGGCGGCGGTCTCACGAAGATCGGCTCGCACAACCTCTTCATGGCGTGCACGCACGTGGCGCACGATTGCGTGATCGGCGACCACATCATCATGGCCAACAACGTCATGCTGGCCGGGCACGTGCACGTCGAGGACTATTCCAATCTCGGCGGTGCCGTGGGCGTCCACCACTTCGTGCGCATCGGCTACTGCTCCTTCATCGGAGGCATGTCCCGGTGCAACAAGGATGTCCCCCCCTACATGATCCTGGAGGGCAACCCGGCGTCGATCCGGGGCTACAACCACGTCGGCATGAGCCGGCTTGGGTATGTGGAATCGGACCTCGAGGCGGTGAAGGAGGCCTACAAGGCGCTGTACCGCGCGCTGGGCGGCAGCGTGACGGAGAAGGCCGCCCGCCTCCGCGATCGATTCCCGGAGTCCAAGGCCATCGCCCGGCTCTGCAATGCGGTCCTGGAGGAGGGAGGCGGGGTGCACGGTCGCGTTCTGGAGCTCAAGCGCACCGATGACAAGCGCGCGGCGAGGGCCCCCGCCGCGGGGTAGGATCGGCCTTCCCGAATGTCGAAGGCCGCCAAGGAACAACGGATCGAGGAGCTGGCACGCGCTGCCCACAAGGAACTGCGCGCGAGCAGCTGGTATGAGGCCGAGCGCCTCGCCCTTCGAGCCCTGGATCTGGCACACCGAGATCGAGCGTGGGATGTCATGGCCAGCGTCGTCCTGCCATTGCAGGAGGCGCGCCGCCAGCGGATGCGGTTGGCGATCGATTGCGAAGTCCTCCGCCTGGTCGAAAGTCCCATCCCCGAGGACCCGCAGGTCGAGGCGGGGTGCTACCTCGTGCAGCCTCCGCAGGTGGGCGCCGACGCACGACGCCTCCGCCTGTCCGCCCTCCATCGGGAAGTGCCGATCCTGGTCGTCTGTCGCGAGCCGACCACCAAGCTTTCCGAAGTGCCAATCGTCGCGGTAGGACCTGTCACGGTCCGGGCGAAAGTCGACCCACCGCCGAAAAAGGGCTACACGATGCCTTGGTTCCTGATGGCCGGACGTGAGCTCGGTGCGGCGGCGATCCAGGCCTTGGATACGGGGCTGGAGTGGCATCGCCAGGTGCAGTACCTGGTGGGTTGCCTGGATGCCATTGCCGACCACGAGGAGTTGCACCAGGCCCTCCACGACGTGTGCCTCCGCGCGGCTGCCGCCGGCGCCTGCGGCGACGAGGACGCTCACGACCCGCTGGACGATGAGCTTGAGCTGGATGACGGCTCCTCAGCGATCCGAGAGAACGACGAAGCCTGATTTCTTCGAGGGGTCGCACACATGCCCACGCACCCAGTCACCGTGTTCGCCGGGATCCCGGCGAGCAACCTGTCGTTTTTCTGGCAGATTCGCTTTGCGGTGGGTGATCCCGCGGCACTGGTGATCGAGGCCGGAGGCGCACCGGGCGGCGCCGGCGCTCGCCGCACGCTCATCATCCGGGACATCGAGGTCGTGCGTGCTCGGCAGTCGGCGAGGGCCGATGAAGTGTTCGCGCCGGGGGACTTTGAGGTCGCCGGTGGACTTTCCGGCGATCGGGAGGTTGCGACAGCGCAAGCCCTTGCCGAGTGCCTGGTCCGGAGAGGCGTGAACGCGGTGCGCTGCGATCGCTCGCTGCCGGCAGTGTTCTGGCATCACCTCGCGGCGCGAGGCATCGGCGTGGCGTGCGATGTCGATCTTGGCGTGGTGGAACGGCGGGCGAAGGATGCCCAGGAAGTCGGCTGGTTGCGCGAGGCGCAGTCCGTCACCGAGCAGGCGATGGAGATGGCGTGCCGCACGGTCGCGCGGGCACGCGCGGGTGCGAATGGCGTGCTCTCGCACGGTGGCTCGGACCTCACGAGCGAGCGCCTGCGGTCGATCATCGACATTTGGCTCCTGGAACGCGGCTACGAGAACCCGACTGGCATCGTCGCGGGCGGGCCGCAGGGCGCGGACTGCCACGACCACGGGCACGGCGCCCTGCGCACGGGCGAGCCTGTCATCATCGACATCTTCCCGCGCAACAAGTCGACGCGCTACTGGGGCGATTGCACTCGCACGGTGGTGCACGGCGGCGCGGCGGCGGCGCGCCCCGAGTTGGTTCGCATGCACGCCGCCGTCGTGGAGGCCAAGGCCGCGGCGACGGGGGCGACTCGGGCCGGGGTCACGGGAGAAGCGGTGCACGCGGCGACGGCGCGCGTGATGGCCGAGCACGGTTTTGGGATGGGATTGCCCACGGAGGGCGAGCGCGGCTGGTGTCGAATGACGCACGGGACCGGCCACGGCATCGGCCTCGAGGTGCACGAGCCACCGCTCCTGGCCGCGAAGGGGCCTGCCCTGGTGGCAGGCGATGCGCTCACGATCGAGCCGGGCCTGTACGCCGACGACATCGGTGGCGTGAGGGTGGAGGACATGGTGATCGTCACGCGCGATGGGTGCGACAACCTGAACTCGATCCCCGAAGGGCTGGACTGGGCTTGACCAAGGTCCGACCCCGGTTATCGGTGGAAATGTGCCCCTCAAGGGCACATTTCCACCGATAACCGGGAGGGGACGTTGGGTGTGATGTCGCTGGGGCCTCCTCGCCGGACGCCTAGGACCTGGCCAGTTTCCGGTACTTCACGCGGCCGGGAACCAAGTCGCCAAGCCGGCGCACGCGATCGTCCTCGTACTCGCTGAAGTTGCCGGGGAAGAAGGTGACCTTGCTGTCGCCCTCAAAGGCCAGGATATGCGTGGCAACGCGGTCAAGGACCCAGCGATCGTGGCTGATGACGACGGCGGTGCCGCCGAAGTTCTCGATCGCTTCCTCCAGCGCGCGAAGCACATTGACATCCAGGTCGTTGGTCGGCTCGTCAAAGAGGATGACATTGGCCCCCTGCCGCAGCATGCGGGCCAGGTGAATGCGATTGCGTTCGCCACCGGAGAGGGAATCCACGCTCTTGGATTGGTCAGTGCCGGAGAAGCCAAATCGCGCCACATACGCGCGGCTGTTGACCTTGACGGGCCCCAGCATGATCTCCTGGTCGCCGCCGGAGATCGCCTCCCAGATGGAAGCTCCCTTGGGGATGGAGTCTCGCAGCTGCTCCACATAGCCAAGCGACACCGTCTCGCCGACGATGAACTGGCCGCTGTCAGGCTTCTCCATCCCCATGATCATCTTGAAGAGCGTGGGCGTGCCGGCGCCGTTGGGGCCGATGACGCCCACGATCGCTCCCGGCGGGATGTCGAAGGTGGTGCCCTCCATGAGGAGCGTGTCGCCAAATCCCTTGACGACATCGCGCGCCTGGATGACGACGTTGCCCAGCCGTGGGCCTGGCGGGATGAAGATCTCCAGCTCCTGCGCGTTCTCCCTCGACGCACGCTCTTCAAGCAACTTCTCGTAGTTGGCGATGCGCGACTTGCTCTTGCTCTGTCGACCCTTGGGGTTCTGGCGAATCCACTCCAGCTCGTGCTCCAGCGTCTTCGCTCGAGCGCTGGCCTGCTTCTCTTCGGTCGCCAGTCGCGCGCGCTTCTGTTCCAGCCATCCCGTGTAGTTGCCTTCGTACGGAATGCCGACGCCGCGATCCAGTTCCAGGATCCAAACGGCGACAATGTCAAGGAAGTAGCGATCGAGCGTCACGGCGATGACCGTGCCCCGATAGCGCGCCAGGTGTTGCTCCAGCCACTGGACGCTCTCGGCGACGAGCTGGTTGGTGGGCTCGTCCAGGAGCACTACATCCGGCTTCTGCAGCAGGAGTCGCGTGAGCGCAACGCGTCGGCGCTCGCCGCCGGACACCTTGTCCAGCGTCGCGTCGGCCGGCGGGCATCGCATCGCTTCCATCGCCATCTCCAATTGGTTGTCGATGGTCCACGCGTCCAGCAGGTCCAGCCGCTCCTGCAGTTCCCCCTGCCGCGTGAGCAGCTTGTCCATTTGCTCGGGCGTGAGGTCGGTGGCGAACTTCTCCGCGATCTCGTCAAACTCCTTGAGGAGCGCGAAGGTCTCGCCGAGTCCTTCGCGAACAACCTCGATGACCGTGCGAGTCTCGTTCGCCAGCGGCTCCTGCTCCAGGAATCCGACGCTGTAGCCCTGCGCCCGCTCGATCTTCCCCTCGAACTCCTTGTCGGTCCCCGCCATGAGCCGGAGCAGCGTCGACTTGCCGCTGCCGTTCAGACCCAGCACGCCAATCTTGGCGCCGTAGTAGTACGACACCCAGATGTCCTTGAGGATCGTCTTCTTCTGGACCGTCTTGGTCACTCCCTGCATCGAATAGATGATGCGCGTCGTGCCCTTCTGCGAGGTGACGGCATCGTTCCCGCTGCGGCGATCGGTTCCTTTGGCCATGGGGGCGGGGATGGTATCGGAAGGTCGGTCGGCTCTCGTTGCTGGTCAAGGCGCCAGCGAGGGCGCCAGCGCGCGATCCGCCTCAAGCATCAAGGACGGCCGGATCGGCGCACTCGTCCATGATCGCGGAGATGGCGACAAAGGTCGCCTCGGCAGACTCGACGATGTTCGCGCGATCGCGCGCGCTGAGCGTTGGCGCAACACCGTCCAGGGCCGCACGAAACTCGCCCCAGTAGGCACGGGTCTGTGCGGCGTGCGGGTCGATGGAGCGCAGCGTCCCATCCGGCAGGCCCCACGCCTTCCGCAGGACTCGCGCGATCACCATGCCGCCATTGGTGCTGCCCTCAAGAACATAAAGCGTGCCGACCAGCGCGATCGGGGAGTGCTCAGCGGTCGTGGCGATGCGGTCAAGCGCGGCGTCAATGGACCTAAAGTTCGGGCAGTCATTGGAGACCCCCATCGTCGCCAAGTCTGCGGCAAAATGCACCGATCGGCGGTGTCGATTCAGGAACACCTGTCCCAATCGTGGCTCAGCCGTCATGCTGCGATCGAGCGCACCCTCGAGAACCAGATGGATCGAGTGCAGCGCGCGCGCGAATGGCTCGTACTCGGTGGGCGTCACTTCACCGCGCACGATTCGCTGCTGCAGCGGATGGAACTCGGCACGGTGGTGCGCGTCCTTGGTGCGTTCCTTGAGTTCGTCGGCGAGCGAGGGCACGGCCACCTCCGCGGGACGAGCTCCGAACATCGCGGCAAACGGGCAGCGCGGGCCGGTGCCAGCGCGGGTGGACGAGGCGGTGAGGTCCGACGGCGTGAGTTGGCTTGACATCGATTACTCCGGAACGGATTCGGTTGTGGGGGTGGGTTGGGTCGTGGGGGTGGGATGGACCGGCTGCGCGACATCCCGCTCGACATCGCATGAGAAGAATGAGGTCGCGAGCAGTGCCGGCACCACGAGCCACGCAAGACCCTTCACCAGAAAGAAAGTGAAGGCGCCGATGCCGAACCATCGTGCGAGGGGGCAGCGGCTGGCGCTGTTTGCATGCAGAGCGATAGAAGGCGTTGAGCTCCCGAGCGGACCGTTGTTGCTGTTGCGACGCATTCTCACAATCATATAGAAACCACGATTCCCGTCAACCGGTGCCGATTGTCACCCGTTGTAGGGTTCCACTCGTGTCGATCCGAATCCCTAGGGTTTCCGTCAATGCCCTGGCCGCAGCGATCGCGCTCCTCTTCGTTGGTTGCATTGAAGCCCCGCAGTCGGCGGGACCGAGTTCATCGCCGAGACCGAGTCCGGCGGTGGTGGCAAGCCGCGGCCCAGGCAACGCCCTCATCCTGAGCGACCTCTTTGTGACCTGCGGCGCTCCCGACGATGCATGCCGCGCGTGGCTCGTGGAGCATCTGGTCGACACGCTCATCTGCGTCGATGGTGCCGAGCCGGACATCGACGCCGCCAATCGCGCCGGGTTGCGAGTGCTGCACCTCCCCTGCACCTACGACGGCATCCCGGAGGCCGTCACGCTGGCGATCACCAAGGCTGCGCTCGAAGCGCAGGCGCGTGGCACACGGGTGGCCACGCATTGCCACCACGGGAAGCATCGATCTCCGGCCGCCGCCGCGACCGCGATGCGGGCACTTGGCGCGAGCGTGCACGAATCGGAAGCGGCGCTGGCGCTTGCCGGAACATCATCGGGATACCCTGGACTCTGGAGGGATGTGCGGGAGCAGGAATTCATTCCGCTCGATGCACGCGCGTCACTCGATGCCGTCGCGCTGGCCTGGAACACGGCGGTTCCACCCGCGGAGTTGGTCCGACTCATGAACGAGATGGAGAGACGGCTCGACGCGATGAGCTTATCGGTGGCGCGCGGTGCCCTTCCGAGCGCTGCGGATGCGGGGGCGCTTGCGGATGCGCTCCGGTTGTGCGGCGACGAAGGGCGAGGGCGAGCGGAGGGCATGTCATCGGACTTGGGCGCTCTGGCACTTCAAGCGCAGGCTCTCGAAGATCTCTTGACGGCGACGCGGGCCGCCGACTCGATGGACGACGAGGTCGCAGCAAGCGCCGCCGCAGGAGCCGCCGCAAGAGCCGACGCAAGAGCCGACGCAGCGGCCGCACTCGCGTCGATCAGGGCGGGCTGCGCTTCGTGCCACGCCGTTCATCGCGACCGGTGATGCCACCGGGCACGAGTGACGGATCGCCCGTCCGAGAGCAACCGCCCCAGAGGCCGAGTGCTCAGACACCTCTGACGCGGTGGAAATTGTCCCGTTTGGGGAGAATTCTCACCGCATCAAGGGGCTTCGCCGCGGCGAGTCATCCCGCACTCGCCTCGCCGCGCCTTGCCGCGCCGACTGGTTCCTACCCGGGGTTCGACCCGAATGCCGCCAGGACCAGCGAGAGATCGAACCCGTCCACGGTGCCGTCCCCGTTGGCGTCCGAGGTGGGCGAGTAGCCCAGCCCCCACCAGCCGAGGACGGCATTCACATCCAACTGAGTGACCGTCCCATCGAGGTTGATGTCGCCCAATGCGGCCTCGCACTCGTCGGGATGACCGTCGGCATCGAAGTCCGTGGAGACGCCGAACAGGATGTCGTCCGCGTCATCGATGCCATTGCCATTGCAGTCCTGCATGGTGGCCGGTTGCGATTCGGCCTGCGCCTCACCCTGCGCTGCCACGTCCGCGCTGATCTCTGCCGCGGCCTCCACGGCTTCCGTGATGTCCGCCTGGACAACCACTCCCGGCACCACGATCACCTCTAGCTTTACCTCCACCACCTCCTCCTGCACGACCGTGGCCAGCACACGCTTGCCCCCGGCCATCCCCCGAACCTGGATGCCATCCTGCGCTGCGCCTACTGTCGATGGGATGACAACGGCCGCAATCATCACGCACGCCATCGGGACTGGAATCTTCATGAGTGTCTCTCCTCGGTGTTGAATGTTGTCGCGAACCCCACCCAGATACGAAAATCGGCTCGGGAGCACGCAAAAGTTTCAGAAGTGGCAGGCGCGCAGGTGTGTCGAGGCGGTCACAAGGAGGCGATGCAAGCAAGGCGCGTAGGATCGATCCCGATGGCCAGCGAGCCAGCTCCCGAGTCACCTCCACCCGCCGCTCCCATCCGCTCCCCCGCCGAGCGGTTGTTTCGCCGTGTGTGGGTCTCCATTGCCGGATTCACCCTGCTGGCGATCGGCACGGTGCTTCTGGTGACCCCCGGCCCGGGTGTACCGATCATCGTGGCGGGTCTGGCCCTGCTCGCGCTGGAGTACGCGTGGGCGAAGCGATGGCTCAAGAAGGTCAAGGAGACGGGAAGGTTCCTGTGGCAGAAGGCGTCGGGGGGGACGGCGGGATCGAGTTCCACGCGGCGGGAGGACGGCGTCAAAGACGGCGTTGACGGCAACGATCCAGAGCGTTAGAATCCCGCCCTCTACTGCGGGGTAGAGCCGCCTGGTCGCTCGTCGGGCTCATAACCCGGAGGTCGTTGGGACAAATCCAGCCCCCGCGACTTCAAGCGGCGCGCGCGAAACTGGCGCGCCGACCGGTTAAGAGTGAACGCCCTGGCCTCGCGGCCGGGGCGTTCGCGTTTTGCGGCGCGCGTCGGGCGCTTTTCGACAAGGGTTGCGTGCGCAAAGGTCTCTCGGGGTGGGCCAGCGGAGCGGCGTCGCAGAGTGCCTAGCCAACCGTCGCGCGCGTGCCCGCGAATTGTCTCTCCGCGCATCGAGAGGCCTTTCCGCCGTCGGGTGTCTCTGTTTGACGCTCGCGGCCGGTCATGTCTCTGGAGTCATGTCCGGGGTTTACGGCGGCGCGACGCTCCGGTGGCCTCCGCTCACGCGGACAGGTATGGTGCGTCCGAAGACGCGGGGTACTACCGAGGGCCAATGACCAGACTTCGCCTTCCATGTTTCCTCGTGCTCGCGCTTACTGCGTGTGCTGCGCCGCCCCCACCGCTGCCGCCGCCGGTTGTGCAGCTGGCGCCAGCCGAGGGCACGGTGCTCACGGTGGAAGTGTTCCGGCTCCCGGACGGCGTCACCTGGGATGCGGTGGCGGCCTATTGCGCAGACGGCCTCCGGCGCCCGGGCGACATCGAGGTTCGCGATCGACGGAAGGAACCGGATGCCGCGGATGCCCCGTGCTTTCGCGTAGCGTGGGCCAACGGACTCCCGCAGCGCTGGGAAGGGTGCGGATGCGACCGGTTCGGCAGCTTCGAGCTGTGCGGTGTCGCCGCGGCCCGCGCACTGGCCGGCACCTGGGTTGCGAACCTGGCGCGGAACCAACTCTGGCGGATGTCGGGTGCGATCGCGGTCGACGCCCTGGGTGAGGTTGGGTGGTGGGAGCACGCCGAGGCGCTCGCGGAACGCGAGTGGGTGTGGCACCGGGAAGCACGGTATTACCAAGGCGCGAAGGACATCCTGGGGTCCGCGATGCGCCGCCTGCACCCGGATCGTCGTTCGGCTTTCCACGAGGTGCTCGTCCGCGATGCCATCGAGCGGGTCCGCCTTGCGCAGGAGGCGGGCGATCGCGACGTCGCGCACCGTGCCTCGTTCATGCTCGTGTCGCTCGGCGAGGGCTTGCCCGCGGGGAGCAGCGCCGCCGCGTTCGTCCGGCACGTGCGCGGTGCGGATGTGCTCGATGCCAAGAACCTGACGAAGGTGCTGCGCGCCTTGCGCCCGCAGCTCGTCGCCGAGCCGCCTATGCGGACGCACTCGAGGGGATGTACGAAATGCAGCGCAAGGATGGCCTGCTGCTCTACGAGGCGCTCGTGGGAGCAGGACGCGCGGCCGACGCCAAGCGGCTGAAGCGCGAGCTGGACTCTCGGCTTCACGAGGCCGAGGAGCGGGCCAAGGGGCATGGCGCGGCGGCGGTGGTGAGTCAGTCATGGAATGGGGTCCAGGGCCGATGAGCCCCTCTGCCTCCGCTCACGCGGAGCTTCCTAGCCGCGCGGCCTCACCGCCACCCGCTGGCCGACCCTGGAGAATTCTGACGCCCTCCGCCAGGAAACGGGAGGGCTTTCGTTTGGCGGCGGAGTGGGAGGAACGGAGGCGTGCGCCTCGCTCGAACTTCCGCTTGACAGGCGTAGTCCATAGGATACACTCGTTCTATGCGCGTCAGGATGACGGCCGTCTACCGGGACTGGATCAACGGCTTGCGGGACCGCGTGGCCCGCGCCCGCATCCAGGTCCGCGTCGATCGGCTCGTGCACGGCAACCCTGGTTCGCATCGTGCCCTGCGCGAAGGCGTGTCCGAACTGAAGATCGACGTCGGTCCCGGCTACCGCGTGTACTTCACGGAGCGGGACGGTGAGTTGATCATCTTGCTCGCAGGCGGCGACAAGTCCACGCAGCGCCGCGACATCGAGCGAGCGATCGAGCTCGCCAAGAACGTCCCTTGAGATCCAGCCAGCCCCCCACTCACTGACGAGACCATCATGCCACGAGCCACTACCACCAAGTCGAAGCGCTCACCTGCGAAGGCCCCTGCCACCAAGGCTTCTCGCCGTGCTACTGGCCACACCCACACGGTCGTCTATGACGTCGCCAAGCAGCTCCGGACGCCGAAGGAAATGGCCGCCTACCTCGAGGCCTGGTTGGTCGAGGCCCCTGATGACGCGGCAGGCATCTCGCGTGCGCTCGGCGACATCGCCCGCGCAGTCGGCATGAGCAAGGTCGCGAAGCAGTCTGGCCTCAGCCGCGAGAGCCTCTACAAGGCGCTCAGCGAGAACGGTAACCCGAGCCTGGACACGATCCTGCGCGTGGCTCGTGCGGTCGGTGTGCGGGTCCACGCGTCGGCTGCATGAAGCGTGCGCACTCAAGCGAGTTGGAACCCGGCTCTGAGCGCGCTACGCAGGGTCATCC